>Ga0209051_1000647_pt1 | contig 39554 bp, 40 predicted proteins | sample AraplaCvi_mMS_r2_2_FD_184286 | JGI IMG/M metagenome (GOLD analysis project Ga0209051, IMG submission 184286) | Arabidopsis root microbial communities from North Carolina, USA - plate scrape MF_Cvi_mMS_r2 (SPAdes) (version 2) | ecosystem: Host-associated > Plants > Roots > Endosphere | place...
CGTCGCTGGTGCATCTGCCGACGATCAGCCCGCAGTAACCCATGGGTACGTCGTCGCCGCGACGGCGGATGGTCAGGAGTCCAATGCCGTTGTTCAGGCTGTGGATTCGCTGCTCGGCCAGTCGCCGGCGGACGTCCTCGACCGAGAAGTCCGTTGCACCCTCGTGCTCGCCGAGAAGTTCGTGATTCCACGGCGCGTCGCCTTCGTCACGCGCTCGCAAGTGCAGGCGGGGCGTGTCGATCGACGTCACCATCGGGGCGTACCCCATCGTCGGGCTCCTGCCGTCGTGGCGGTGTCCGATCAACGTACCCGAGCGCCGGGACCGAGCTGAGCGGTTATCCACCCGCCGAACGGGGAACCGCCTCACGGTGAGCCACCCATCGAAGGACGCATTCGCCGCCGAGGTCAGCCAATGGTCGGACATCCCCGGCTGGTTTCACTGGCGCGAAGGTCAGCAGGAAGCCGTCGAGGTGTTCCCCGAGGGCAGCACCTTCGTCGAGGTCGGCTCCTACCTGGGTCGCAGCCTGTGCTCGCTCGCCGACGTGGTGCGCACCTCGGGCCGCGACTTCACCGTGGTGGGCGTCGACACGTGCCGCGGCAGCGGTGAGGAGGGGCTGGCCAGTGAGAACGCCCACGGCCCCGCGGTCGAATACGGCGGCGGTACCTTCGCGGGATTGTTGCACCGCAACGTCATCGCCTGCGGTTTCGCCGACGACGTCCACGTCTTCATCAGTTCCTCGCCGAAGGCGGCCGACTTCTTCGTCGACGGTTCGCTGGCCTGGGTGCACCTGGATGCCAGGCACGACTACGACAGCGTCGCGGCCGACGTCGTCGCCTGGTTGCCGAAGGTGAGATCCGGGGGATGGCTCTCGGGAGACGACTACGACGACCTGCTCTGGCCGGGCGTCGTCGCCGCGGTGCGCGACACGCTGCCCGGGGCTCAGGGCTGGCTGACGGCACAGTGGCGGTGGCTCAAGCCCTGACGGCGGGTCACTCGTCGCCGACGACGATCTCCACACGATCTCCACACGGTCTTCACCCAGCGGGTCCGACGGTCCTACATGCTGGTCTTCAGCGAGTCAGACATCAGGAAGCGTTGTGCGACAACGCTTTGCAGATGGCTCGCGATGACCAACCCGGAACGTCGAAGGAGAACGCAGCATGAAACTGGTCGAGATCACCGCGCGGGTAGCGATCGCCGGCGCCCTGAGCGCAGGCGCGCTCGGGCTCGGAGCAAGTGCCGGAACCGCCTTGGCCGACAGCGGCTTTCATCAGGACCGCTGCTTCGGACACTTCTGCGGCCGAGGCGGCGACGGGCGCCACGACCGGCGGGACGATTTCAGGTTCGACGATCGCCGCTGGGATCAGCGGGGGTTCGACGACGGACGCCGCGACCACCGTCCCTTCAGCTACCGGGGTTTCCGGGCGGACCCCTTCTTCGACCAGGGACGCGGCATCTGGGGCTTCTGGTTCCGCGGGATCTTCATCCCGCTGTGAGCGCCGGCGCCGCCGTCGTCCGTCACCGAGGAATTCAGCCCGATCCACCCCCACGTCACACCCGAAGGGTTCTGCCATGAGTGTTCACATTGCCCCAGAAGAACGGTCCGACTCCACGTCCGGCGAGTTGGTGGCCAGGGCCGTGGCCCTGCAACCGCTGCTGCGCCGCTACGCCGGGTACGGCGACGTGCATCGACGCCAGCCCGACGAAGTCGTCACGGCGATGACGGAGGCGGGGCTGTTCGGTCTGCTGGTGCCCAGACGATTCGGAGGTCACGAAGCGAATCTGCGGACCCTGCTCGAGGTGGCCGAGGCGCTGGGGGAGGTCGACGCCTCGGCAGCCTGGGTGGTCAGTCTCGGTTCGGTGGCGGGGTGGCTGGTGGGGCTCGCCTCGGAGCAGGCAAGACAAGACGTCTTCGGCCAGGACCCCGACGCGCGGATCGCCGGCAGCATCACCCCGACACCGGCCCAGCGGGTGGAGGGTGGACTGCGCGTCACCGGACGTTGGCCGTATGCATCCGGAGCGCCGCACGCCACGTGGGCGGCGGTGGGCGCGCTGGTTCCCGGTGACGCGGGCGCCCCCGAGGTGCTGCTGTGCCTCGTGCCGATGTCGGAACTCACACTCGAGGACACCTGGCACACCGTGGGCATGCGCGGCACCGGCTCGCACACGCTCGTCGCCGAGGACGTGTTCATCCCCGCCCACCGCACGATCCGCTTGTCCGACATCGCCGAGGGTGCGTCGGCCGACGCGGCGAGTGAGGCGGCCGACCGGCCGCACACGGGATCGGTTCTCTCGCTGCCGATTCTGTGTCCGCTGCTGGGCCTGGGGCGGGCCGCTCTCGCGCTCGCCAGCGAGAAGGCCGCCACCAAACCGCTGCACCACACCGTCTACGACCGGCAGGCCGACTCGGTGGGCGTTCAGATCCAGCTCGCCACGGCCACCCTCGCGTTGCAGACCGCCCGCCTGCATGCCGAACACGTCGTCGACGAGCTCGACGCCGCGGCGGCTCGCGGAACCCGGCCCGATTATGCTGCGCGGGCCCGGATCCGGGCTCAGTGCGGCTTGGCCATGACCCAGGCCTTGGCGGCGGTCAACGTCGCCGCCGATCTGTACGGAGCGGGTAGCTTCGCCGAGTCCAGCCCGATGCAGCAGGTGTGGCGTGACGCGAACGTCATCGCCCGACACGCGGGACAGAACGCCGCCGTCGGTTACGAGGTCCTCGGCAAGGCCCTGCTGGGTCTGCCCGAGCGCATCAGCCCGACGGTGTGAAATCCGCACCCCGAGGCGCGCCCATTGCTACCGGGCGCGCTTCGGGAGCACGCCGAGGAAGGCGCGCTCCGACGGCGTGGCGCCGTGCAGGTGGTCGAGACTGCCGAAGTCGTGTAAGCCCGCAATGCCCGCGAGGAACGACGACCGCTGTGTGCCAGGCGAGGCGAGGCGAATCACGGTGCGGCGAGGGGGACTTTGGCGTCGTGCAGACGTGCCAGGATGCCGGCGGTGGTCGTGAAGTCCATGCACGCGTCGGTGACGGACTTGCCGTAGACGAGGTCTCCTGAGACGGGTTGTGAACCCGCCACCAGGAAGCTCTCGAGCATCACACCGCTGATGCCGCGCTCGCCGCCGGCGATGCGCGCGGCGATCTCGTCGGCGACCTCCGCCTGTCGCACGTGATCCTTCCCCGAGTTGGCGTGCGAGCAGTCGATCATCACGTTGCCCGGCAATCCCGCTGCGACCACGCCCTCGACGGCCGCGGCGACCGAGCGGGCGTCGTGATTGGGGCCCGAGGATCCGCCGCGCAGGATCACGTGGCAGTCGGGGTTGCCCGCGGTCTCGACGATGGCGCCGCGTCCGAGATCGTCGATTCCGAAGAAGACATGCTGTGCCGCAGCGGCTCTCACGCCGTCGACCGCCGGCCCGACGCTACCGTCGGTGCCGTTCTTGAACCCGACCGGCATCGACAGCCCGGAGGCCAGCTGTCGATGGATCTGGGATTCGGTGGTCCTGGCGCCGATCGCACCCCACGCCACGGTGTCGGCGATGTAGTGAGGGCTCGTCGGCTCGAGGAACTCACAACCCACCGCCAGCCCGATCGCACCGATGTCGAGGAGCAGCGCCCGGGCGGTGCGCAGTCCCCGCTCGACGTCGTGGGTGCCGTCCATGCCGGGGTCGTTGATGAGCCCCTTCCAGCCGACGGTCGTCCGGGGCTTTTCGAAGTAGACCCGCATGACGATCTTGAGGCGGTCGGAGTGGGCGTCGGCCAACGGAGCCAACCGGTGGGCGTAGTCCAGCGCTGCCACGGGGTCGTGGACGGAGCAGGGACCCACGACGACGAGCAGCCGGTCGTCCCGACCGGCCAGGATCTCGGTGATCTCGTCGCGGTGGCGGGCCACCGCCGCGGCGCCGTCGCGGCCGAGGGGGAGCTTGGCCAGGAGCTGCTCGGGTGGCGGCACGGGCCGGAAGGAGACGATCCGCCGGTCGGAGATCGGTTCGACGTCGGCGATGGCGCTGGTGATGGTCACGATGTGGTCGGGCTTCCTGTGAGTGGGTCTCAGGGCCCATCCGCGGACGATCCGGTGCCCTGAAATGACGAAAGCAGCGACCGAGTGGTCACTGCTGGGCTCCGGGTGCTGCGTCGTGCGTCGTCTTAGAACGCCTTATCGCTGGCTCCACCCGGAGCCGAGATAAAGCGCCAATAGCTGCGCGCACCGATGTTCACGATCGAGACCATACCGCGTGATTCCCCGGCTGACGAGCCCGGGTCGTCCACGGACTCGTCGCCCCCACCGGCTCGCACTCCTCAGTTCGGCTTGTTGAAGATGTAGCGGGCGATCTTCCACGGACCGTCGGCAGCGGTGAAGACGAACATTTCCCGGTTCGACTCGGCGGACCGCTGTCCGGTCGAGTGGACCGTCTGTTGGCCGGCGCTGCGCGTCAGCGCATAGGCGACGGTGTCACTGGCGACGACGAGTTCGTCGATGGTGAATTCGACGTCGAGGTGGATCGCCTGGAACGTCTGCGCGTATGCCTCGGTGAGGCCGTGGCCGGCGGCAGTGGGCAGCGTCGTCGGCATGAAGACGCCGTCTTCGGTGTAGCACGACACCGCCAGGGCTGTGTCGTCGGTGTTCAGGGCGCGCTCGTAAGTGCTTAGCAGTTCGCGGATCTCGGCTTCGGGGCTCATTCCCAAACTATATTCCATGGAATATGGTTCCGTCGAATCAATGTTGCGAACCGTTCACGCCGTGGTACGGCCGCCCCCTTCGCCTCGGGCGACGGCGCGGCGCAACGCCTGCAGCGTCGACTCGACCTGCTGCAGCTGGCGGGTCGAGACGGCGGAGCCGATGCGCAACTGCAACTCGTCCTCGAAGGCCGTCGTCGCCTTGGCCAGGAGGCGGCGACCCGGCGGCGTCAGCTCGATGACCGAGGATCGCCGGTCGTCGGGATTGGGCACCCGGGCACAGTGCCCGGCGGCTTCGAGTCGGTCCACCAGCTTGCTGGTTCCGCCGACCGTGATCGACAGCTCGGTGGCGATGTCGAACACCCGGCACGACGGCACCCGGGCGATGACCTGCATGGGCTCGAACCAGGGCAATGGGAGGTCGAAGTCCGCCCGTAGACGAGCGTCGACCGCGTTCCACAACTCCGTCTCGAGGCGGACCAATTCGCTGAAGAGCCCGGCCAGTTCCACCTCCAGAAAGTACCGCCATTCGCCGACTGCAGTGGCCACGACGCCGGTGGTTTCCGCAGGCCGGTTGCGGGGAATTGCCGTTCGGCTGGAGTGCGTCGATTCTCGAGGAGGCGACCATGGTGACACCCGCCGAAACCGAACGCGGTGCAATCCGCAGTCTCATTCCGGCCCGCATCGACCGATTGCCCTGGTCGCCGTTCCACACCAGGCTGGTGGTGGCGCTCGGGGTTGCGTGGATCCTCGACGGTCTCGAGATCACCGTGGCCAGCGCGGTCGCCGACACCCTCAGCCAGCCGGAGACCCTGGGTCTCTCGTCGACCGCCGTCGGGTTCCTGGCCACCGTGTATCTGGCGGGCGAGGTCGTCGGAGCGTTGTTCTTCGGGCGGCTGTCGGACAAGCTCGGCCGACGCAACCTGTTCATGGTCACCCTGGGCGTCTACCTGGTCGGCAGCGGACTCACCGCCCTCACCCTGGGCAACGGTCTGGGATGGGTCGTCTTCCTCTACGCGACCCGCTTCATCGCGGGCATGGGCATCGGGGGCGAGTACGCCGCCATCAACTCGGCGATCGACGAGTTGATCCCCGCTCGTTACCGGGGTCGGGTCGATATCGCCGTCAACGGAACATATTGGGCCGGAGCGATACTCGGCACCCTCGGCACATTCGTCTTCCTCAAGTCGATGGACCTGAGCCTGGGGTGGCGGCTCGCGTTCCTGATCGGCCCGGTACTGGGTGTGGTGATCCTGGTGGTGCGACGTCACCTCCCGGAGAGTCCCCGCTGGCAGGTGATGAACGGTCGCGTCGACGCGGCCGAGGAATCCATCGCCTACATCGAGCACGAGGTGGAGGCCACCGGCGTCACGCTGGAGCCCGTCGACGACGCAAAGGCGATCGAGCTCAGACCGACCGAGAAGATCGGCTATCTGGCGTTGACGCGGGTGCTGTTCCGCGACTACCCGAAGCGGGCGGTACTGGGCGCCTCACTGATGATCAGCCAGTCCTTCCTCTACAACGCCATCTTCTTCACCTACACCCTCGTGCTCGGCAAGTTCTACGGCGTGCCGTCGGAGTCGACGCCGCTGTACCTCATCGCGTTCGCCGTCGGGAACCTCGCCGGTCCGTTGGCCATCGGTCACTTCTTCGACACGATCGGCCGTCGGAAGATGATCGCCGGCACCTACGTTCTGTCGGGCGTGCTGCTCGCGGCGAGCGCGGGTCTGTTCTACGCCGGCGTGCTCAACGCCGTCACCCAGACCGTGGCGTGGTGCGTGATCTTCTTCTTCGCCTCGGCCGGCGCGAGTTCGGCCTATTTGACGGTGAGCGAGATCTTTCCCCTCGAGGTCAGGGCCAAGGCAATCGCCGTGTTCTTCGCGATCGCGCAGTGTTTCGGCGCTCTGGGGCCGGTGGTCTACGGCGCCCTGATCGGCGACGGTTCGCGGCCGGTGCTGCTGTTCCTCGGCTACCTGTTGGGCGCGGCGGTGATGGTCGGCGGCGGCCTGGTCGCGTGGTTCCTCGCCGTCGACGCCGAGGGCAAGTCGCTTGAAGACGTCGCGACTCCTCTGGCGGCAGGCGGCGTCGACCGGCGGCGCGGCGCGGTGCGTGCCGAGGGCGCGACCCGGCCCCGCTCGCCCTAGCGACGGAGGGGCGATCAGGCCATCAGGTCGTCGTCGTTCCACTCGTCGGTGTTGCGCAACGAGGTGAGCTTCGGATTGGCGGTGGTCTCGGTGCGCTGGCCGCCGTGGCGGCGAGCCCGGTAGACGTTGGAGGTGGCGATCGTGATGAGTTCTTCGACGACGTCGTGCGGCGGGTGTCCGACCAGGTCGGCCAGCGGCGTGATCACCGCGCCGATGCTGGCGGTGAGCCGGTAGGGGGCGGTGCGCACGGTGTGTTGCAGTCGATCGGTCAGCACCGAGGCGTCGGTGCTGTTGAACGTGTCGGCGACCAGGTACTCCGATTCGCCGACGTGCGCGAGCAGCGCATCGCGTCGCAGCGTCTCGCGGAGTCGCTGGCCGATCGCCACCCTGGCCTGGTTGCCACCGGCCTCGCCGCCCATCGCGGTCAGCAGCGAGAAGCTGTCCAGGCTGACGACCACGATGGCGACGAAGCGGTCGTCGTCGCGGTCGCGGGTGACGATCGTCGCGATGCGGTCGGAGAACGCGTCACGCGTCAGCAGCCCCGTCAGGGGCTCGAGCTCGCCGTAGTGAACGTCGTTGTCCACCAATCGGATCACGCTCCGGCAGCAGAACACCACGAAGGCGTTGACGAGAGCGAACAGCGCGACCACCGCCACGGTGACCTCGGGCGCCATGCCGGCGAAGCGCACCGACTGCACCATGAGCGTCGCCACGGCGACCAGCCAGGTGTAGGCCAACAGCCAGCCGGCGTGGAACACGGCGGCGAACGCCGACACGGCGATGAATGCGGTGGCCCCGATCAGGCCGAGGGCGGGATCGTCCTCGATGAGACACCCGGTGGCAAGCAGAACGCTGACGGTCAGAGTGCACACCTGGGACGCACCGCGGCTGGGCCAGCTCGACCGCAACCAGATCGTGGCCAAGGCGAGGCAGCAGGCGAACACCGCGACGGCGATCGAACGGTCGCGCGCACCGGTCGGGCCGTGATCCCCGAGCATCAGCAGCAGCGGCAAGACGCCGCAGCCGAAGATGTTGACCGCGGTCAGCCGGCAGGTGGCGCGCTGATGACCTCTGGCCGCCAACAGTGAGGTGATCCAGTAGTAGCGATCTTCCGAGCAGAGCCTGCGCCGTGCCGCGGAGAGCACGGTGCGCGTCACGCGGACGGGCCGAAGCGCAGGTCGTGGTAGGCGAACACGCCGGGAACAGTAACCGAATTTCGAGGTCGGTGGTTAGTCTTCGGCCCGCTGGCCTAGCGTGGAGGAGTGACGGCAGAGCGTGGCTTCCTCGACCCCTTCGCCTTCGAACCGGACATCGCCGATCCGGTAGAGCTTCGCGAGCACCGCAAGCGCCGTCTTGCGCTGGCGTACCGGGTAATTGGCGCGATGGGGTGGGGCTCCCTCGGCGACGGTCACGTCTCGGCGCGCGACCCGGAGCGCCCGGACTGCTTCTGGCTGGCCAGATACGGCGTGCCGTTCCGCGTCATGACCACCGACGACCTGGTGCTGGTCCGCCCGGACGGCACGATCGAGGGCGGTGGGCACATCAACATCGCGGCCTACCACATTCACGCCCCGCTGCACGAGGCTCGTCCCGACGTCGTCTCCGCGGCCCACTGTCATACGCCGTACGGAACCCCGTTCTCGGCCATGGTCACCAAGCTGGCGGCGATCTCGCAGGAGGCATGCGCGTTCTACGACGACCACGAGATCTTCGACGACGAGGAGGTCAGCATCGCCAGCCTCGACGGCGGCAAGCGCATCGCGGCCTCCCTCGGCGGCTCGCGGGGAGTCATCCTGCGCAATCACGGGCTGCTGACGGTCGGCTCCACGGTCGATTCGGCAGTGGGCTTCTTCCTGCTGATGGAGCGGTGCGCCGAGGTGCAGGTGAAGGCGCGCGACGCCGTCGCGATCGGTGCCGAGTCGGCCAGCCGCGTGCACGCCGAGTTCGACGAGGCGGCGGGGTGGCAGGTGTTCCAGTGGGCGCAGCGCACGTACGTGCCCGGAGGTTAGCGGCCGAGCTTCTCGCGAACCGCGTCGACGGCGAACCGGGCGATCGACACCGGCTGGAACGCGCGGGCGGCCGCGGTCAGGGCGTCGCGCTGCTCGGCGCTCAGGTCGAGATCGGCGGCGGCGACGTTGAACTCGAGCTGCTCGACGCTGGAGGCGCCCGGGATGGCCACCACGCCGGGCAGGCTGATCAGCCAGGCCAACGCCACCTGCGCGGGTTTGGCGTCGACGTCCCTGGCGACGTCGCGCAACGTGTTCAGGAGCGGCTCGACGCGTTTCAGGTTCTCGGTGCCGAAGAGCGGGTTGGTGGCCCGGACGCCGCCGGGTCGGTTGTCGGGACCGTACTTGCCGCCGAGCAGGCCTTGGGCCAGCGGGCTGTAGGCCATCACCATCCGGTTCTCGCGCTCGGCGAACGGCACCAGGTCGTCCAGTGGTCCGGGATGGGCGAGCGAGAAGTGGACCTGGTTGCTGATCACCGGCCGGCCGAGTGCGGCGTCGGCCTTGCGCCAGCGGTCCAGTGAATAGTTCGACACTCCGACCGCACCGATCACGCCGTCGTCGAGCAGGGTGCGCATCCCGGGCATGATCACCGAGTCGGGGACGACGGGGTTCGCCTGATGGATCTGGTAGAGCGGGATCGTCTTCAGCTGCAGTCGTTCGGCGCTGGCGTGGGCCCGTCGCCGCACCACCGGAGGGAACGGTGCGACGGGAAAGACCTTGCTGGCCACCACGACGTCGGCCCGCTCGTCCCCGAGAGCCTCACCGAGGATGCGTTCGCTCTTGCCGAACCCGTACACCTCGGCGGTGTCGAACAGGGTCACCCCGAGTGCGCGGGCGCGGGCGACGATGTCGCGGGCGGCGCCCATGGCGTAGCCGTCGCCGTAGCCCCACTCCTTGGAACCGAATTGCCACGTGCCAAGGCCGATGCGGCTGACCGGGCGCAGCCCGTCGACGTCGAGGAACTTCATGGGCTCTACGGTACGGACGTCACCTCGCCGGTGGGTTCGGCCACCAAGCCGGCGGCGGTCGCCGAGGTGAGGGCGCGCTGCCAGTTCAGTTCCGCGACGACCATCACGCCGAGTCCGACGGCGACGGCGAGCAGGGAAGCGATCATAACACCAGCGTGCTGGCGCAATGTAATGAGCGGCGAAGCGCCGCCTGTGAAGACCCTTTGAAAGCGGGCGGTTAGTCCTCCTTGCGGATCAACCTCATCAGCGCCTCGCGGTCGGGAGCCAACAACTCGTCGATGCGCGGCTGGTTGACGTCGGCGACGACGATCTCGCCGACGTCCTCGTGGACATTGGAGAAGATGCCGTGGCTCTTCATCTTCTCGGTTTGGTAGACGTTGTCCTCGGTGGGCGTGACGTAGTACACCGCATCGGCCTTGAACCGGTTGATCAGCCAGAGGTGAACCAGGGTCATGAGCCGCTTCTGACGCAGGTGCTCGGCGAAGGTGTTCTGGTCGCGCACCGTCAGGATGCTGCGACCGTTGCGGTCCTTGATGGGGTCGACGAGCACGTTCGCCAGCTTCTCCTCGCCGTCGCCGTAGATGCCCAGTTCGAGCACTTCGCCGCCGGCGCGCAGCGGGCGGAACTGGATGCGCAGCGTCTCTCCGAGCTGATAGTGCTCGCCCCATAGGGCCAGCCAATCCTCCAGCAGCTTCTTCGGCACCTCGGTCTGTACCAGGTGCTGGTGCTGCGTGGAACCCTTGCCCATCGACTTGGTGGTCGCCGTGCGACCCGAGGACGCCGCCAGCGCGGCGTCGCTGCGCGGACCGCCGACGAGGGTCTGCGGGGTGCGGTACGGCGACTCGACCAGGCGCATCTTGCGTTGCAGGCGCGCCAACGCCAGCATGCCGTCCTGCCGCAGCGCGGTGGCGAACTCCTCGGCCGCCACGCCGTCGATCTGGTGGCCGCCGTAGGTCATGAAGTTGAAGACGAAGCCCATCTTCCCGATTTCCTCGGGGAAGGCGCGCATCTCGTCGTCGGTCATGCCGGTGGTGTCCCAGTTGAACGAGGGCGACAAGTTGTAGGCCATCATCTTGTCGGGGTAGACGGCGCGGATCGCGCGCGCGAATTCCCGCGCGTCGGCCAGGTCGGCGGTCTTGGTCTCCATCCAGAGGATGTCGGCGAACGGCGCCGCGGCGAGCGACTTCGCGATCGCATACGGGATGCCGCCGCGCACCTGGTAATACCCCTCCGGGGTCTTGGCGCGTTCGCAGTCCCAGGGCACGTCGACGCCCAGTTCCCTGGCCTTCTCCCGGGCTGCGTACAGCGACGCGCCGGTGGCGAATTCGCGCCACTGTGTCGCCGACATCGCCAGCGGCTCGCCCTCCCGTTCGCGGAAGGCCACCATCTCGGCCACCGCCTCGCCGTAGGTCTCCAGGCCGGCGTCGGCCTGCCACGCGTCGACGAACTGGGATTCGACGCCGTCGAAGAGGTCGTCCACCGACGTCTGCTCGCCCTTCTTCCACGACGCCGCCGCCTCCGTGACGCGGGCGGAGAGGCCGTGCCGTTCGAGCCACGCGTCGGCGGCGGCGTACTCGCCGTCGGGCAGGGCGTAGAGCAGGTGGCCACGCAGGTCGGTCACGCCCTGGGCGTGGAAGCTGCGCATCAACGCCAGGAAGCAGGCCTTGTACGGCGGCACCTTCAGGTTGGTCGCGCCGAGGAGGAACGGCTGGTCACGTTCGTCGGCACGGCTGTCGATCAGGTTTGCCGCCTCGGCGTCGGTGCGCGCCACGATGATGCCGGGCACCCGCATGATGTCGAGCTGGAAGCGTGCGGTGTTGAGGCGCTTGATCTGCTCGTCGGACGGCACCAGCACCTTGCCGCCCTGGTGTCCGCACTTCTTGGTCCCCGGGCGCTGATCCTCGATGTGGTAGCCGGGCACGCCCGCCTCGACGAAGCGGCGGATCAGGTTGCGCACGTGCGGATCGCCGCCGTGGCCGGTGTCGGCGTCGGCGATGATGAACGGCCGGTAGTCGACGGCCGGGGTGGCGGCCCGTTGCGCGTCGGTCATCTTGAGGCGCAGGTACTGCTGGTTGCGGTCCGCGGTGAGTAGCGCCCGCACCAGGCCGGCGGCCTCGTCGGGCACCTGGCTCAGCGGGTAACTGGCGAGGTCGGGCCCTGGGTCTTCGCTGATGGAGCCCTTCGCCGAGGTGGCCCAGCCGCCGAGGTAGATGCCCTCGATGCCCATCCGCTTGATCGTCACGGCCTGCCCTGGCGAGTACGGACCGAAGGTGGTGATGCTCTTCTGCGCGGACGCGAGCTCGCGGAGCCGGGAGTAGAACGCCGCCGCCGCGTCGCGTGCCACGGGGTAGTCGCACGCGATCGTGCCTCGCTGTTCGGCGACCTGCCGCGCCGTGTACAGGCGGACGATTCCCTCGAAGCGCGGTTCGTCGAAGTAGCTCTGCGTCGCCGCGACGTCGTCGTCGAAGTTCGAGCTGGTCTGGACGTCCGGATCGGTCATCGTCATGCGTAACGCTCCTCGTCGAGCCGTTTTGCCGGTGGTGGTGCGAGTGTATGGCGCTGGTCGGCGCGAGCAGCTTCGATTCGCGATCTCAGGCGTCTCGTGCGTACCTCACAGCCGCACCGACGGTCAGCCTGCCTAACTATCAGTGTGACAACGACATTGGAACTGCCCGTCCCGACGAGTGACGAGCCCGAGGGCACGACGCCGTCCCACCGATCCTGGGACCGCGTCGGCTTCGGCGTTCTGATGCTCGCCACGCTGGGTGTCTACCTCTGGAACATCACGATCAACGGGATGGGCAACCAGTTCTACGCCGCCGCGGCCCAGGCCGGTTCGAAGAACTGGGAGGCCCTGCTGTTTGGGTCGCTGGACACCCAGAACTTCATGACCGTGGACAAGCCACCCGTCTCGCAATGGGTGATGGGCCTGTCCGGTCAGCTGTTCGGCTTCAGCAGCGCCAGCATGTTGATTCCCGAGGCGCTGATGGCGGTGGCGACGGTGGCCCTGCTCTACGCCGCCGTCCGCCGGATCAGCGGCCCCAACGCGGCGCTGCTCGCCGGTGCGGCGTTCGCGCTGACCCCCGTCGCGGCCCTGATGTTCCGGTTCAACAACCCGGACGCGGTGATGGTGCTGCTGATGACGGCCGCGGTGTACTGCGCCGTGCGGGCGCTCGAGCGCGCGAGCGCCACGTGGATCGCGTTGGCCGGCGTCGCCCTCGGATTCGCCTTCCTGGCCAAGATGCTCGAAGGCATCATGGTGATGCCGGCGATCGGCCTGGTGTACCTGGTCGCCGCGCCGACCACCGTCGGCAAGAGGCTGCTGCACCTCATCGGTGCGCTCGTGGCGTTCCTGGTCTCCGCGGGTTGGTTCGTCGTGCTGACGCTGCTGTGGCCCGCGTCGTCGCGGCCCTACCTCGCCGGGTCGACGGACGACAACTTCATGAATCTCGTCCTGGGGTACAACGGCTTTGGCCGCGTCCTTGGCAAGAACGACAAGATGTTCGCGCCCAACCCCGTGGTCGGGGCGAGCGCGGGAACCCCGTTCGAGGAGTCGCACGGGCACCACGGCTTCGGCGGTTTCGGACGCAACTCCGGCGGCCTCACCCGGCTGTTCACCGGCGAGTTCGGCGTCGAGATCAGCTGGTTGCTGCCGGCGGCGCTGGTCGCCCTGGTGCTGGTGTTCGTGCTGCGCGGCCGGGCGCCGCGCACCGATCTGATTCGCGCGGGCGCGATCGTGTTCGGCGCCTGGATGCTGGTCGACGGGCTTGTGCTCAGCTACATGAAGACGATGGTCCACCCGTACTACAGCCTGTCCTTCGCGCCCGCCGTCTGCGCCGTGGTGGCGATCGGCGGCGGTGCGGCTTGGGTTCGGCGCGACTCCTGGCTCGGTCGCGGTGGCCTGGTCGTGATGATCCTGGGTACCGGCGTGTGGAGTTGGTGGCTGCTCGGTCGCAACGCCGACTGGTTCCCGGAGATGCGCTGGGCCATCCTCGTCGTGACCGTCGGGGCGGCGGCCGCGCTGCTGGTGACCGCCGGTGCGCCGGCGCGGCGACGGTTCGCGTCCCCCGCGCTGGCGGTCGGGTTGCTGGGTGCCGTCCTCGGCACCGCCGCCTACTCGATCGCCACGATCGGGCAGCCGCACGAGGGCGGCATGCCCCTGGTCGGTCCGGCGACACCCGACGACGGGCACGGCGGCTGGGGCCAGGACGTGGACGACGCCCGCCTGGACGCGATGCTCGAAGCCACCCATACCGACTTCTCCGCGGCGATCGACCGTTCCAGTGCCGCGGCGTCCCTCGAGCTGTCGACCAACACGGCGGTGATGGCCATCGGCGGGTTCGGCGGCAGCGACCCGGCGCCCACCCTTGGGGAGTTCGAGCAGGACGTCGCCAATCACCGGATCGGCTACTACGTCATGCCAAAGGAGGACCACCGGCCGGGCGGCTTCGGCGGCCGGCTGGTGCACGCCGACATCACGACGTGGGTGGCCGCGCACTTCACGCCGACCACCGTCGGGTCCGACACGGTGTACGACCTGACCGCCCCCGCCAAGTGAAGGCCTTCGTTTACCGGTAGCCCGGCGGCGTCGCCTCAGTAGGATGCCTCGCATGCCATTAGCCGACGGGGCGACGTTTGCCGGTTACGTCATCGTGCGAATGCTGGGTTCCGGCGCCATGGGCGAGGTATACCTGGCGCAACACCCGCGGTTGCCGCGCCAGGACGCCCTGAAGGTCATGGCGCAATCGGTGTCGAGCGACGACGAGTATCGGGAACGGTTCAACCGCGAGGCGCAGAACGTCGCCACACTCTGGCACCAGAACATCGTCGCCGTGCACGATCGCGGTGAGGACGAGGGCCGGTTGTGGATCGCGATGGACTACGTGGAGGGCACCGACGCCGGTCAATTGCTGCAGGAGAAGGAGTACCGCAACGGACTGCCGGCGGCCGACGTGGTGCGCATCGTCGGCGCGGTGGCCGACGCCTTGGACTACGCACATCAACGCCAACTTCTGCACCGTGACGTCAAGCCGGCGAACATCCTGTTGGCCAACCTCGATTCCGAACGGTGGCGAGCCCTGCTGGCAGACTTCGGAATCGCCCGCCGGGTGGACGACTCGAGCGGACTGACCGAGACGAACATGGCGGTCGGCACCGTCGCCTACGCCGCCCCCGAGCAGTTGATGGGCCAGACGCTCGACGGTCGGGCTGATCAATATTCGCTTGCGGCAACGGCATTCGAGCTGTTGACCGGCACGCACATGTTCCTGGACCGCAACCCGGCCGTGGTGATCAGTCGACACGTGAGCGCGCCACCACCGCCCATCACCGAGCGCAAGCCGGAACTGTCGGAACTCGAACCGGTGCTGGCCAAGGCCTTGGCCAAGTCGCCCGCGGACCGGTACGACAGCTGCATCGAGTTCGCCAACGCGCTGGCCCGCCACGTCGACGGCAGTGATTCGGCAGACGTCGGCGACACGGTACTGGCCAGCCGATTCGGGTCGACGGCGTCGACCGGCCGCAGCACCCGCAAGCCAAAGTGGTGGCTGGGCGTCGCGGCCGCCGTCGTCGTCGGGTTGCTGTTGATCGCGGGCGTCGTCGCGGGGATCCTCATCGCACGCGACCAGAGTTCCCGGGTGGCGCAGCCGGCGCCGTCGGTGCCTGCCATGCCCGTGGTGCTCGTCGGGGCGGACTGCCAAGTGCTCGGCGCCGCAGGCGTTTCCGACACGGGTCAGAAGGCCTACTGCGCCCGGCTGCCACCGGCCAACACCATCATGTGGTCACTGGTGTCGGGCGTCGTCCCGTCTCCGACCGTCACCCCGGGGCCCGGCGACGAGGTCTATCCCGACGGTATCGAGGAGCAGGTGCGCGTCTGCGTGCAGCAGACGCGCCAGACCCGCGTGGAGTGCCGCGAGGACATCCGACGCGGCAACCTGTACGGGCCCGCCTGAGCGGACCGTCAGGCCAGTGGGCCGACGGCACCCTCGGCGGCGCGGACCAGGGCACCCGAGCGGGCCATGCCGACGGCCGCGGCGATCTCGGGCGCCAGGAAGCGGTCCGGGCCCGGACCCTCGACGCGCTCGCGCAACGCACCGATCACCGCACCCGTCGCCGGCGACGGGCTCAGCGGTCGGCGCATGTCCAAACCCCTTGCCGCGGTGAGCACTTCGATGGCCAGCACCGTGGTGAGCCCGTCGACGGCACGGCGCAGCTTGCGCGCCGCCGACCAGCCCATCGAGACGTGGTCCTCCTGCATTGCCGAGGACGGAATCGAGTCGGCACTGGCCGGCGTGGCCAGTCGTTTGAGTTCGGAGACGATCCCGGCCTGCGTGTACTGCGCGATCATGTGGCCGCTGTCGACGCCTGGGTCGTGCGCGAGGAACGGGTTGAGGCCGTGGCTGCGGTTGACGTCGAGGAAGCGGTCGGTGCGTCGCTCGCTGATGCTGGCGACGTCGGCCACCACGATGGCCAGGAAGTCGAGCACGTACGCGACGGGGGCGCCGTGGAAGTTGCCGTTGGACTCGACGCGACCGTCGAGGGTGACGACGGGATTGTCGATGACGCTGGCGAGTTCGCGCTCGGCGACCGTGCGCGCGTGGGCGGCGGTGTCGCGGGCGGCACCCGCGACCTGAGGCGCGCAGCGCAGTGAGTAGGCGTCCTGAACCCGGGTGCAGTCGGGGGTTTGATGGCTGGCGACGATCGCGGAGCCCGCCAGCAGACGGGTCATGTTGGCCGCCGCCGCGGCCTGACCGGGGTGGGGGCGCAGCTGCTGCAGGTCGGCGGCGAACACGCGGTCGGTGCCGAGCTGACCCTCGACGCTCATGGCGGCTGCGACGTCGGCCAGCCGCAGCAGGTCCTCGAGGTCGGTCAGCGCGAGGACCAACTGACCGAGCATGCCGTCGGTGCCGTTGATGAGGGCCAGGCCCTCCTTCTCCGCCAGCGTCACGGGGGTCAGGCCGTGCTCGGCGAGGGCCTGCCCCGACGGCTTGATCTCGCCGGTGCGGGTGCGCACGTAACCCTCGCCCATGATCGAAAGCGCCACGTGCGCAAGCGGTGCCAGGTCGCCGGAACAGCCGAGGCTGCCGTATTCGTGCACCACGGGCGTCAGCCCGGTCGAGATCAGATCGGCGTAGGCCTGCGCGGTGTCACGGCGTACCCCGGTGCGACCGGTGGCCAGCGTGGAGAGCCGCAGCAGCATCATCGCGCGGATCACTTCGCGCTCGACTTCGGGACCCGAGCCCGCTGCGTGCGATCGAATCAGGCTCCGCTGCAGTTGGGTGCGACTCTCCTTCGGAATGTGTCGCGTCGCCAGCGCCCCGAAGCCGGTCGAGACGCCGTACACCGGGGTCGGGTCGTTGGCCAGCGCCTCGATGGTGTCGCGACTGGTGTGAATGGCGGCGGCCGCCTCGTCGGACAACACCACCTGCGCGTCCTCGCGGGCGACTGCCACCACGTCGCCGAAGCTGACCGGTCCTATCCCGACGGTCACGGTCATGGGTGGCGACTCTCCTTCTGCGGGGAACACGGGGCCTGGCTAGCCCACCACCGTAGTCTCACCCGCTGAGGGGGTGGACGCGATCGGCCAGCCGATCTCGGCGCGCCAGGTCGTCGGGTTCGGTGGTGTCACGGGTCCCGGCGCGGTCTCCGGTGAATTGCCCGGCCGCCCAGTCGCTTCGACGATCCCGCTCACCTTCGCGAGGGGTCGGGTCGCCACCTCGCGATCAGGTCGTGACGGCGGCCGCGTTCGCCCGGCAGCGCTCGCAAAGCCCCCAGAAGGTGACCTCGGCTTCGCGCACCTGGAAGCCGGTGTCGTCGGCTGGGGTCAGGCACGGCGCCTGACCGACCGCACAGTCGACGTCCTGCACCGTTCCGCACGAGTCGCAGACCAGGTGGTGGTGATTGTCGCCGACGCGGCGCTCGTACATCGCGGCCGAACCCGCGGGCTCGAACCGACGGATCAGACCGGCCCTGGTCAGGTCGTTGAGCACCATGTAGACGGCTTGGGGGGACGTGCCCGGTAGATCGCCGCAGATCATGGCGTACACGGTCTCGGCCGTGGCGTGTGGGGAGGACTCCAGTGCCCGCAGCACGGCCATCCGCCCGGAGGTGGCCCGCAGGGCGGCGCCGCGCAGTTCCTGCTTGTAGCGGCTGATCGCGTCGGCGGCGTCCATGGTGTCAGCTTAGCATGACCTAACCACTGATATGAGTGTCTACTTATATTGACTGATTCAAGACAAGGCGTAGTGTGGTGGTACACGATCTCGAGGAGGAACGATGACCATCACGAACGACGCGCGGAGCACGGCCACCAACCACGACGTTCTCGCCGGCGAATTCGTCGCGTCTCCGACGCTCGCCGCCGATCTGCAGACCGTTCTCGTCGGACTGCTGGAACTGCAGAACCAGGCCAAGCAGGCGCACTGGACGCTGGTCGGACCCAACTTCCGGTCCACCCATCTGGAACTCGACGAGCTCGTCGACGCCGCTCGTGACTACGCCGATTCGGTCGCCGAGCGCATGCGTGCCCTCGAAGCGGTCCCCGACGGTCGCACCGGCACCGTGGCCACGACCACCTCGCTAGAGGCCTTTCCGGCCGGTGAGGTCGGGGTCGAGCGTGCGGTCGCGGTGATCGCCGACCGAATCCTTGGCGTGGTCAACGGTATTCGCGCCGTACACGACGACGTCGACGGCCAGGATCCGACGAGCGCCGACATCTTGCACACCATTCTGGAGGGGCTGGAGAAGCAGCGGTGGATGTTCTCCGCCCAGCTGCGCCACGTCTCCTGATCAGCCAACGGTCGCGGCCTGCACCAACGACCAGTAGTCGCGTTCCCGTTCGGTGCCGTCGGTGGAGGTGACGGCACCGAACGCGGCGGCGTCGCGCGCGAACCTCGTCGCGGCGTCGGGCAGCGCATCCGGACCGTGGAGCCGAAAGCTGCTCGGGGCCAGGGGGCCGAACAGCAGCGCGCGATGAAGATCGGGCCAGTCCTGCAGTGGCGGCTCCACACCCGCCGCTCGGGCAAAACCGAGCGCGGCGACGTTCATGCGGCTCTTCTGCGGCATGCCACGCCGGGATCGGCAAAGCTCCACGGCGCGCCGTTGGTGTGTTTCGGTCGGCGCCGGGACGTCTCCGCCCCAGGTGTAGGCGATCCACCTGGCCTGCAGTTCCAGCGGCACGAAGTAGCCACCGGACTGATCCCACATCCCCACGAAGGCCAACCCGGGCAGGTCGGGATGGAACGTGTGCCGGTCGGCGTCGAGGTGCACCGAATCGAGGCCGACGAGCGTGCGGATCTCCTCGCTCAGGAACGGCAGGCTGAGGGCGAAACCGGTGCCGAACAGGATGCCGTCGACGTCCTCGGTGTGCCCGTCGGCGAAGGTGACCGTCGTCCCGGCGACCGAAGTCATCCACGGCCGCACCGTGATTCGGCCCTCGGCGACCAGGGGCAGGTACTGCTGGCTCAGCGTGACCCCGGCGACGAAGAGCGACGGGTCGGGGGCGGGCGCACCGTACTGTTCCGGGCTGCCGCCCGCCTCGACGACGATCTCCCTGAGCTGACGGTCCACCTCGGTGGCGGGCAGGGCCTCGGCCGCGAGGACGCCGTACCGGGTGAAGATCCGGTGGTCGGACGGCACGCCGGCGGCGAACTTGGGCAGCACGTAACGCTGACGACGCTGGGTGACGACGACGCTGGCCGCGCCCTGCTGGGAGAGTTCGGCGGCCACCTCGAGCGCGCTGACCGCACAGCCGGCCACCAGGATTCGCTTGCCGTGCAACGGCGCCGAACCGCGGTAGTGGTAGGTGCTCGACGTGCCCGCCGAGCCGGTGAACGTGTCGAGGCCGGGCACGGGTGGAATCACCGGCGAGTGGAATCGGCCGCTGGCGACGACCACTCGGTCGAATCGGCTCTCGTCGTCGCCGTGGCGCAGCAGCCATCCGTCGCCGTCGCGACGGACGTGGTCGACCGGGGTGCCGAACCGAATCCGCGGCACCAGGTCGAACGTCTGCGCGTACCGCTGCAGATAGCCGAGGACCTCGGCGCCGGAGGGGAAGACGTCGCGACTGCGCGGTTCCAGGTCGCTGAAGGCGGTCAGGACGCGACTGGTGTTGGTGTGCATGCCGGGCCACACACCGCTGGCGCCCGGCAGCCCCGCCCATTGCCCGCCGAGCACCTGGTTGCGCTCGAAGATCGTCGGCTCGAAGCCCCGTGCGGCGAGCCACCGCGCCGCGACGAGGCCGCCTGGTCCCGCGCCGATCACGGCCACGTCTGCGGTCATCGGGCCACTGTCGCACGCCGGTCACGAGCTTCGGGGCGTAAGAAGGAATCATGCGCATCATCACCGTCGAAGAGCACTTCCACCACCCGCAGTCGGTGGCGCGGGTACTCGAGCTGTCGGGATCGGGGCCGATCACGCCCGACGCCGGCTTCGGCGAATTCCTCGCCGACTTCATGCCCGATCGGGAGTCCGCCGAGCGCCTCGCCGGCAAGCGCCTGGCCCACATGGACAGCGTCGGCATCGACGTCCAGGTCGTCTCCCACGGTGCGAACAGCCCGGGGAACCTGGCGCACCCCGATGCCGTCGAACTGTGTCGAACGGTGAACGACGCCCTGGCGCAGCAGATCTCGGAGAATCCGACTAGGTTCCGCGGGTTCGCGACGCTGCCGCTCTACGATCCCGCCGCGGCGGCCGACGAGTTGCGGCGGTGCGTCGAGGAGTTGGGCTTCGTGGGCGCGCTGACCCACGGGAGCATCGAGGGAGCCTTCCTCGACGACCCGAGGTTCGAGCCGGTGCTCGCGACGGCCGAGTCGGTGAACCTGCCGATCTACGTCCACCCCGGCATGCCCGAGAAGGCAGTGTCGACGCCGTACTACGCCGGCGCCTGGCCCGCGGCGGTGCACTTCCTGTTCGCCGGCCCGGCGTTCGGCTGGCACGCCGAGGCGGGAATCCACGTGCTACGCCTCATCCTGTCCGGCGCACTGGACAGACATCCCAATCTCAAGCTGCTGAGCGGGCATTGGGGCGAGCTGGTCGCGGGCTGGCTCGATCGTCTCGACGAGGTCGTCGGATGGGCCGATCGGCTGGACCGCGCGCCGAGTGCGTACTACCGCGAGCAGGTGTGGGCGACCCCGTCCGGGATGTTCAGCCAGAACCAGCTGAACTTCATCGTCGCCGAGATCGGTGCCGATCGGATCATCCACTCCGAGGACTACCCGTACGTGGTGCGCGACAACGTCTCCGAGTTCCTCGAGAAGGCCGACCTGACCGACGATCAGCGCGGCGCGATTGCCCACGGCAACGCCGAGGCCGTGTTGAGAATGTCAGGGGAGTAGCAGGAACACGTCTTCGAGCACGGCAGGTCGGCCGGCCCGCTGCGCCGTTCGACGGGATGCGACGTTGTGCCCGTCGATGGTGCCGACCAACGAACGATCGCCGTCGTCGGTCTGGCGGCTGGCCCATTCCCGTTGCGCCGACGCGGCATAGCCGTGGCCCGCGTACTCGGCGTCGACGACTTCCTCGTTGACCTCGTCGCCGTCCAACCAGCCGATCCGGCCCGGTGCCACGGCGAACAGCCCGACGACGTCGTCGCCCACCACGATTGCGTGCAGGCGACCCGCCGTGTGCCACCGGCGAACGTCGTCGGGATCTGCCTGCGGCACGTTGCGGGCCAGGCCCGGCGCGTCGACGGCCAGCCGCTCGTAGCGGCGGCGCACCACCGCGACCGCGTCGTCGGCGTCCTGAAAGGGCGCCAGCCGCACCCGGCCGTCCGGTGCCGCCATGTCGCGGTAGCGGGCCAGGTGAACGCCCTGGTCGAGTAGCACCCGGGCGCCCCGGATGGTGCCGGGCCGCGCCCGCAGGCGGGCGAATCGCGTCGCGAACGGCGACCATTCGCGGTGGACGCACTCCCGCAGGGCGTCGAGCTCGTCGAAGTCGTGGGCCACCACCTCGACGAAGGGCCTGTCGACGTCACGGCCGTAGAAGCGGATCCCGCCGAGGAGGGCGCCGTGCGAGGTCTCGACGAGCCGGTGCGCGTACTGGTCCGGTGTCACCCCGGGCAGGCTGACGTGGTCGGTGAACAGTCGGACGTAGGCCGGATCGTCGACCTTGGCGAACTCGTCGGCCAGCCACTGGGCCACCAGCACCGCGCCACGGGCGTCGAACACGGCGAGCGCGAGCTCGCGGTGTTCGCGTAGGGAGCCGTCGAGAAGACGCTGGTAGAGGTGGGATCGCCGCATCACGGCTGAGCGTGCCACCCGGCGGTGTCGGCGGCCAATGAATTAATTCTCCGGGGCCAATCGCGCGCATTCCTGGCTTCGGGCTCTATCGTGTCGCTGTGCCGGAGATGGATCGTCGAAACCTTCTGTTCATGTCGGGATTGGGCCTGTTGGCCGCTGCGGTCCCGCTTCCCACGGCAGGCGCCGCGCCGCCGGCGCCGGGTCCGGTGCCCGGGCCCCCGGAGACCGCCACCCCCGCCTTCCTCTTTCACGACGAGTTCGACGGACCGGCGGGCTCGGCCCCCGACCCGTCGAAGTGGATCGTCTCCACGGCTCGCGAGACCATCAAGAACCCGGTGTTCTGGGACCGCCCCGAGAACATGGGGCAGTACCGCAACGACCGCCGCAACGTGTTCCTCGACGGCAATTCCAACCTGGTCATCCGGGCGACCAAGGAGAACGGCAAGTACTTCGGCGGCAAGCTGACCGGCACGTGGCGCGGCGGGATCGGCCTCACGTGGGAGGCCCGGGTGAAGTTCGACTGCCTGACGCTGGGCTGCTGGCCGGCGTGGTGGTTGCTCAACAACGATCCCGTTCGCGGCGGCGAGGTCGACCTCGTCGAGTGGTACGGCAACGGCAGCTGGCCCTCGGGATCCACGGTTCACGCCCGGCTGGACGGGACCTCGTTCGCCACCCAGCCGTTCGACGTGGACAGCGCGTGGCACGTGTGGCGCTGCACCTGGACCGACGCCGGGATGTACTTCTGGCGCGACTACGCACCGGGCATGGAGCCGTACTTCACCGTGCCGGCGAACTCGCTGGACGACTGGCCGTTCAACGACCCGGGCTACCAGCTGTCGCCGATGTTGAATCTCGCGGTCGCCGGCTCCGGCGGCGGAGATCCCGCGGGTGGCACCTATCCGGCGGACATGCTCGTCGACTGGGTTCGCGTCTGGTGACGTGGCCCGTCGGTGCTCGTGAGCACCGTCACCCCGGCTAGTTCGGCTCGTGCTGGAATAAAAAGCCGCGTCCGATCGTCCGTTTAGTCGAAGGACTAATGAACGTTTGGATGAAGGAGCAGCCTCATGAGTTCTAGCAGCACAAGGACGTTCGCGGCCATCGCCGGTGGAGCCATGGTGACCCTCGGCATCGTCGGGGCAACCATCGCGTCGGCTGCACCGGGTACCGTCGCCGACTCGGAGATGTCGACGGGCACCACGAGCACCGTCACGACCGCGCCGGGAACGCCGCCCATCCCCATGGCACAGCCCAGCATCAAGGGACCCGCGCCCCTGCCCGTCGAAGAGCAGGGTCTGCCCGGCTGAGCCGACGGCTATTACATAGCTTCGCCTATGTAGATCCGAGCAGCAGCTGTACGACCATGGCTCCGGCGCCGACGTGCGCCGGGGCCATCGTCGTGCGCGGAGCTGGTGTCGAACCGCCGCTCTCAGCGTCCTGACAGGGTGGCCCGAGGCATCTGCGCCCGACGTTCCGAAGGATCTTAGGTAGTGCCTCTACATAAGTATCGTGATATAAAACCGAGGTGGAATCGGTGCAATCACTCGACGACGTCGACGATTCGATCGGCGCGATGATGGACGTGGCGGCTGATCTGACGGTCCGCCACCTCGCCGACCGGACCGGGCTAAGTGCAGGCGCGGCAATGCTTTTGAACCGACTCGCCCAGGAGGGCCCGGCCAGGCTCACCACGCTGGCGTGCCTGGAGGGCACGTCGCAGCCGGCGATGACGCAGATGATCCAGCGACTCGAACGTCAGGGTCTCGTCGAACGCTCCGGTGATCCCGACGACGGCAGGGCCGCGATCGTGTCACTTGCTCCCGACGCGCAGATGAAGCTGGACGACCGCACGGTGGCCCGCCGTGGACGGCTCGCGGACATGATGACCGCCCTGTCGTCGGAGGACGAATTCTCCCTGGCGCTCGCCGCGCAGGTGGCCCTGCCGATCCTGCGTCGCCTGAGCGAGCACGCGTCGGCTGCGACGGCGGACCGGCGCCAAGCCGTCGAGGCGGGGTGTCTCGACGGGGACGTTCAGGCCTGACGGCCTGGCGCCGGGATCGCGCGCCACGCCGTAGAGCGCCGCGATGGCCCTCCCCGTGTGTGCCTCGGTGACCGGGGACGGGAGAATCCTCATCGACACTCGATGAGGAGGCTGAAGATGCTGCGCGACTTTCCCGACGTGGTCGTCACCGGTTTCGCGACGACCAATGCCCTCGCCACCGACGCCGAGGCGACCTGGAGCGCCCTGTTGGACGGCGGCAGCGGAATTCGCCCACTCGCCGGCGCCGTGGTCGACGACGTCGACCTGCCGGTCAAGATTGGTGGGCAACTCCTCGAGGACTTCGACGCCGAGCTCAGCAAGGTCGAGCTGCGTCGCCTGTCGTACACCCAGAAGATGGCGCTGGTCCTCGGCAGGCGTGCGTGGGCACACAGCGGCGCGCCGGAGATGGATCCCACCAGGCTCGCGGTGTCGGTGGGTACCGGCTACGGCAACGCCGAGGAGGTCATCCTCGCCTACATCGCCATGCGCAAGCGTGGCCTGAGGGCCGTGTCGCCGCTCGCCGTCCAGATGTTCATGCCCAACGGCGCCGCTGCGGCGGTCGGCCTCGACCGGGCCGCGCGCGGCGGTGTGTCGGCACCGATGATGGCCGACGCCTCCGGCGCTGGCGCCATCTCTCAGGCCTGGCAGCAGATCGTCTTCGGTGACGCCGACGTGGTGATCTGTGGCGCCGTGGAATCGCCGATCGAGGGCGTGCCCATCGCGGCCTACTCTCAGGTCGACGGGTTGATGGCGACCGGCGACGGCGACCCCGCGGGGGCGTGCCGGCCGTTCGACCAGGATCGCCGCGGCATGGTGATGGGCGAGGGCGGCGCTCTGCTGGTCCTCGAAACCGAGGAGCACGCCAAGGCCAGGGGGGCGCGCATCTGGGCCCGGCTACTCGGAGCGGCCACCACGTCCGACGGCTTCGACGCCCTGTTACCCGACCCGAGCGCCGAGCAGCAGGCGCAAGCCCTGACGCGGGCCGTCGAATTGGCCGGCCTGACCGCAGGCGACGTCGACCTGGTCAACGCGCACGCCGCGGGCACCGTCGACGGCGACCTGGTCGAGGCCACCGCGCTTCAGAAGGTGTTCGGCACCCATCATCCCGCCGTATACCCCCCAAAGGCCGCTCTGGGCAACACCTTTGGTTCAGCCGGCGCCATCGAGGCGGTCTTGACGGTTCAAGCCCTTCGCGACGGCGTGGTGCCACCGACGCTGAACCTCGCCCACCTCGACGAGCGAATGGAGCTGGACGTGGTCACCGGGCAGGCCCGCCGATCGGACTACCGCTACGCGGTGAGCAACACCTTCGCCTTCGGCGGCCACAACGTGGTGCTGACCTTCGGCAAGTACTAGGGATCGGCGCCGTCAGGCGCCGACGGCCTGCTCGAGTTCGGCCAGCGAGTTCTCCAGGTGCATCAGCAGTCGCTGCAGGTGCGGCACGCTGCGGCGGCACCCGACGAGGCCGAAGTCCAGGTTGTCGCCGTTGTTGGTCATGGTGATGTTGAGCGCCTGGCCGTCGAGCGCAATGGAGAACGGGTAGTTGCCGTCGAGTCGAGCACCGTTCCAGTACAACGGTTCCGGCGCGCCGGGGACGTTGGAGATGACGATGTTGAACGGCGGCGGCGCCGACGAGACGAAGCCGGGAAGCAGCCCCATGGCCAGGCCCGACATGAGGACCGCCGACAGCGCGAGCGCCTGGGTCCTCGGCAGCTCGGCGAACACCTTCTTGTTGTCGTTCATCGACGTGCTGATCGCGTCGAGCCGTTTGGCGGGATCGTTCGTGTCGGTGGCCAGATTGCACAGGATCGTGCCGACCATGTTCCCCCCGGCGTCCTGCTCGTCCTTCGTGCGCAGGCTCACCGGCACCATGGCCACCAGCGGGGTGTCGGGCAGGGCGGCGCGTTCGATCAGGTAGGCCCGCAGCGCTCCTGCGCACATCGCCAGGACGACGTCGTTGACGGTCACGCCCGCCGCGGACTTGACGGCCTTGATCCGGGCGAGTGGCCACGACTGTGCGGCGACCCGCCGGGCTCCGCCGATGGGAACGTTGAACATCGTCTTCGGGGCGCGGAAGGGAAGCGTGAGTTGCTGTTCGAGCAGGGCGGCGCGGGCGATGGACAGGGTCGACGGCGCCAGCGACGCGATCGAGCCCACGGTGCCCGTCAGGGCCTGCAGAGTGGACCGGCCGCCACCGGCGTCCTTGGTGCGCTCGCGCGGTCCCAGCGTCCACGGCACCCGCATCTCGGTGTCGGTCGGGTCGGTCGTCATCGACCTGATGGTCAGGCGCTGGGCGCTGACGCCGTCGAGCAGGGAGTGGTGGATCTTGGTGTAGACGGCGAAGCGGCCGTCCTCCAAGCCTTCGATCAGGCTTGCCTCCCACAGCGGGCGGTGCCGGTCGAGCAGCGTGCCGTGCAACCGGGACACCAACTCCAGGAGATCGCGGACGCGGCCCGGCCGGGGCAGACCCGAGCGGCGCAGGTGGTAGTCGATGTCGACGTCGTCGTCGATCGCCCAGGCCAGGTTGGAGATACCCCCGAGCACCCGGCCGGGGTGCTTGCGAAACGTGGGCTGGAAGTCGTCGTTCTTGACGATCGTCTCGTACATGTCCCGGATGAAGTCCGGCCCGGCGCCCTCGGGCGGCTCGAACAGCTGCAGACCGGCGACGTGCATCGGGTGTTCACGCGATTCACCGAGGAGGAACATCGAATCGGTCGGCGACATCAGCTTCATGGGTGTGACGGTACCCACAGTCCCTGATATTCACGCCCCGGGTCACGTGTCAACCCTGTGGCAGTCGCACGACCTGGACGAAGAACTCGTCGATCTGACGGACCGCGTTCATGAACTGGTCGAGGTCGACGGGCTTGGTGACGTAGGCGTTGGCGTGCAACTTGTAGCTCCGCAGAATGTCCTCCTCGGCCGCCGAGGTGGTCAGTATGACCACCGGAATGTGATTCAGATCCGGATCGGACTTGATCTTCTCGAGCAACTGACGCCCGTCGTACTTCGGCAGGTTCAGGTCGAGCAGGATCAGGTCGGGCGTCGGGGCGTCTTCGAACGCACCGCGCCGGTAGAGGAAGTCGAGTCCCTCCTCACCGTCGTGTGCCACGTGCAGGTTGTTCTTGATCTTGTTGTGCTCGAAGGCTTCCCGGGTGATGAGTTCGTCACCGGGGTCGTCCTCGACCAACAGCACGTCGATTGGTCGAGCGGCTGATGTCATGGGGCCGTTCCTCTCAGAGATGGTGCTGGGACGCGGGTGGGGGTGGGCACGGGCAGGGTGAAGCGGAACCGGGTGCCGTCGGTGTAGGACGTGTCGATCCAGATGGCGCCGCCGTGGTGCTCGACGATCTTCTTGCACAGGGCCAGCCCGATGCCCGTTCCGCCGTAGGAGTCGCGGCCGTGCAGGCGTTGGAAGATCACGAACACCTTCTCGACGAACTCGGGTGCGATGCCGATTCCGTTGTCCGACAGCGTGAACGAGTAGTGTTCGCCGGTCGGGTCGGCCGGACGTTCCCATTCGATCGCGATCCGGGGCGCGACGCCCTCACGGTGGAACTTCATCGCATTGCCGATCAGGTTTTGCCACAGCATGGCCAACAGGGTCGGATCGCCGAGGACCCGGGGAAGGGGTTCGGCGGGGCGGACGATGTCGGCCGCGGACTCCTCGATCGCGGCGGCCAGGTTGGCGAGTCCGTCGTCCAGCGCGGCGTCGAGGTCGACGTCGGTCCGCGCCGCGTTCAGCCGTCCGACCCGCGAGAACGTGAGCAGGTCGTTGATGAGCACCTGCATGCGCTTGGCGCCGTCGACGGCGAAGTCGATGTACTCGACGCCGCGGTCGTCGAGTTCGTTGCGATAGCGCTTCTCGAGCAGCTGGCAGAACGAGGTGACCTTGCGCAGGGGCTCCTGCAGGTCGTGGGACGCGACGTAGGCGAACTGTTCGAGCTCGGCGTTGGACCGGCGCAACTCGACGGCCTGCTCGTCCAGCAGCGCCTCCGCCTTGCGGGATGCCTCGAGCTCGTCGACGACGCGTTGCCGCATGTTCTCGACGTCGACGGCGATGGACCGGATGTCCTTGGGGCCCTGGGGCACGATGCGCTGCTCGAAGTCGCCCTCGGTGATGCGTCGGCACGCCGCTGCCAGCGATGCCAGGGGTCGGGTGACCGCGGTCTTCATCACGATCGCGAGGGCCGCGGCGGTCACCAGCAGGGCCACCACGATCGCGCCGAGGGCGGCGTTGCGCCACCAGCGAATTCGGTCGAGGTCGTCGATCCCGTCCGTCCTTGCCTCGGCGAGGTGGGCGTTCTGAGTGTCGAAGAGCGCTCGGAGGCGGTCGAATTGGGTCTTGCCGCGTTCTACGACGGCGGGTTCGACCATGGCGGGGGTGCCCGGCCGGATGGAGGCGATGAGCGGTTCGGCGAACGAGGTGCGCCAGATGGCCGCCGCCCGGTCGACGGCGTCGGCGTCGGCGAGCAGGTCTGCGCGGTTGCCCGCGCGCTCCCGAAGCTGCTGGTTGGCCGCGGCCTGGGCCTGCTGCCCGGCGTAGTAGGGGGTGAGGAACTGAGGGTCGGCCGAGATGGCGTAGCCGCGGGTGGCGGTCTCCTGGTCGCGCAGCGCCGCCTGCAGTTGGTACGCCGCGGAGCGGGACGGCTGGATCTCGTCGATCAGTTGGTGGGCCACCTCGTCGTACCGGTTCAGCAGCAATCCGCCCGCGATGCCGGCGCCGAGGATCAGCAGACCCATGATGGTCAGCACCAGCGTCTGCCAGCCCTGCACGGTGAGCGGCGACGACCGCCGGGTCGTGTCGTCGGGGGAGGTCGACATCAGGCGGTCCGTTCCACCCGGACGACGGCGACGTCGTCGGACAGGCCGCCGTGCTGGGCGGCCTTCTCCTCGGCCCCCTCGATGAGCGCGTCGACGAACGCGGATCCGGTGAGGGCTGCCCGTGACCGGGCGAGTTCGAGCAGGCCGTCTTCGCCGAGGCGTTCGTTGCCCACGCCCGAATGTCCCTCGAACAGGCCGTCGGTCAGCAGCAGCAGGCCGTGGCCTGCGGGCAGCGCCAACTCGCTGAGCGGCCAGTCCGAGGCGCCAAGGCCGAGGGCCGGACCGGCGGGCGGCTCGAGCCATTCCACCGAGTCGGGGCCGTGCAGCAGCATGCCGGGATGACCCGCCCGGACTGCGGTGAAGGTGCGGTCCTGCGGCGAGAACGCGAGGCTCAGCACCGTCGCGAAGATCCGCGTCCCCGGACTCTCCGCGCGCAGGATGCGCTCCAGCTGACGCATGCGCTCGTTGCCGCGCAGGCCGGCGAAGGTCAACGCCCGCCAGCCAATTCGCAAGGCGACGCCGAGGGCTGCTTCGTCGGGACCGTGACCCGCGACGTCGCCCACCATCACGTGAACCGTGCGATCGGGCGTCTGGACGAAGTCGTAGAAGTCGCCACCCAGGAGCGCGTTCTTGCGGCTGGGCCGGTACGTCGCCACGATGTCCACGCCCGGATCGTCGAGGAGCAGGGGTGACGGCAGCAGTCCGCGCTCGAGCCGGGAATTCTCCTGGGCTCTGAGCTGGCTCGACCGCAGATCCGCCGAGGTGATCTCGGCGCGCTTGCGTTCGATCGCGTACAGCAGGGCCCGCCGCAGCATCTCGGCCTCGACGCGACCCTTGACGAGGTAGTCCTGCGCGCCCGACGCCAGCGCCGACACGCCGAAGTGCTCGTCGTTCAACCCGGTGAGCACGACGATCGGGATGGCGGGGTCGCACTTGGTGACCCGGTCGAGCGCCGCAATCCCGTTCGCGTCGGGCAGATTCAGGTCGAGCAGAACGCAGTCCGGTTGCAGCCTGATCAGCTCGACCTCGGCGTCGGCCATCGACGGAGCCCAGGACAACTGGATGTCGATGTCGGCGTCGAGGACCAATTCCTCGACGAGCAGGGCGTCCCCGCGGTCGTCCTCCACCAACAGCACCGACAGGGGACGCGTCTGTGCCCCCACGCCGGTTCCCGCCGTCGGATCAGGGTCGTGTGGAGCCCCCACCGGCAACCACATCCTTAGAACGTCGCATCACGGCGCTGCCCCTGCTTGACAGTCATCCGACAGTACAGTTGGGTCACCGCCCACGACGCGCGGCTAGTCGCCCAGGGCGCTGAGGGCTTCTTCGGCGCTCTGATAGAGCGCCAGGAATTCGTCGAGCTTGGTCAGCTGAATCGGCCGAGCGGTCGCCGGACCGGTGGCCACCACCGCGAATTTACCCGTCCCGCCCGCCCTTTCGTGGGTTTCGGCGAGTATCCGCAGGCCCACCGACGCCAGGAACGTCACCGCGGTCAGGTCGACGATCAGGGCGCTCGGGCGTTCGTCGATCAGCTCGGCGAGGAGTTCCTCCAACTGGGGCGCGGTGGCCAGGTCGATCACCCCGTCCACCGTCAGTACGGTGGCCCCGTTCCGCCGCTCGACCGAGGTCGAGATCGCATCGGCTGCCGGCAACGGCCACCCTCCCTACTGACATTCGTTCGTCGCAGTGGCGACGAGACACGACCAGTTTAGTGTCCACGGTCGCCCCGCTGGACTTTAAACCAGTCGGCGCCGAGCGCGTCACTCTTAAGGCTAATGTCAAGATCGGCGACTCGCCGTCAGGGGTGCGGCGAGGCAAGGCGCGAGCCCGCCGGACCACCGGGAACACATCCTTCAGGGAAGGGGGCGTCCTCATACCCACGGCGGCGATTGCAATTCGCATTTTGGGGGAACACACGCGCGTGACGACCGACGCCCCAGCCCGCGCTGCGCACGACGGAGTCACCATCTGATGGCAGCTGATGACTTCGGCCGGCGCTACGTCGCGGCGTTGCGACGGCACCTTGACTCCGACGGCGATCTCGCCGAGGGGCACGAGTTGGGGCGCCAGGCGTTGGCCGACGGCGTCGGCGTGACCGAGATCGTCGAATGCCATCTCCGGGAGACCGAGGCGCTGCCCGCGTCGTCCCGCTCGGCGGCCCACCGCTTCCTCCAGCAGGCCCTGGCAGCCTTCGACGCCGCGTCCCGCGGGTATCTCGACGGCGCGGAGCGATACGAGCAGCAGCGCGCCAGGGCCGACGACCTGGAGCACCGTGACGCCTTCCGCACCGCGTTGGTGAACTCCCTGCAGGAGGGGTTCTTCGTGGTCGACCGCGAGGGCACCATCGTCGAGGTGAACGAGGCCTTCGCCGCCATCACCGGCTGCGGGCCCGATGGCGTGCCATACCGGTGGCCATATCCGTGGCTGGTCGACGAACGGGAGGCCAGCCGGCGGTTGGCGCAGTTGGTCGAGCAGGGCAGCGTGCAGGCCGAGACCCAGATTCGGCACACCGACGGCCGGTTCAGCTGGGCCGAGGTGAGCATCAACTCCGTCACCGCCGACGGTGCCGAGGGCGACGCGTACGTCGGCACCATTCGCGACGTCACGGCGGCGAGGGCGTCGGCCGCGCGGGAGCGTGCGGTGGTGCGCCTGGCGACGGCCGTCGGAATCGCGACCAGCGTCGCCGAGGTGCTCGACATCGTCCTCGAGGAGCTGCGGGCCGCGGTCGCCCTCACCCGGGTGGTCGCCGTGATGTGGACGAGGTCGGGAACCGACCCCGAGGTCCAGGCCGCCGGATCGGCGGAGCCCATCGCCTGGCGCGACCTCGACCCGTTCCTGCAGGCGAGGTTCGACGAGACGCGGGAATGGCCGCCGCTGTCGGTGCAGGCGATCGGGACGGCGGGACCGTCGGGTCCGTGGCTGGGCATCATGGCGGTGCTGTCGGGGGTCGCGCCGACCGCGCTGTGGCTGGAGAACGACGAGGCCCGGGTGATCGGGGACGACGACCGGCTGCTGGTGACGACGCTGGTCGGCCATCTGAGCCTGGCCGTGCAGCACGTCCGCCAGTTCGAGATCGCCAGGGAGGCGTCGTCGACGCTGCAACGGACGATGATGCCGACGACGAAGCCGCCGGTCGGCTTCGCCGTGCGCTACGAGCCTGCGGCCTCGCCGCTGGAGATCGGCGGCGACTGGTACGACGTGCTGGCGGTCGGCGACCATCAGGTCGGCATCGTCGTCGGCGACTGCGTGGGCAGCGGACTGTCGGCCGCGGCGGTGATGGGGCAGCTCCGCAGCTCGGCCAGGGTGCTGCTCGTCAACGGCGCCAGCCCGGGTCGTCTGCTCGACGAACTGGATTCGGCGGCTGCCCTGATCGCCGGCGCGTACTGCACCACCGTCTTCGTCGGGATCGTCGACGCCGACACCGGCGAGATGGCCTACAGCAGCGCCGGCCACATCCCGGCGCTGCTCGCGGTCCCGGGCGGAGTGGTCGAGAGCCTGACCGGCGCCACGTCGGTGCCGCTGGCGGTCCAGAAGACCGGCCCGCGGCCTGAGGCGTCGACCATCCTGCCGCCCGGATCCACCCTCATGCTGTACACCGACGGACTCGTCGAGCGCCGAGACGGGCTGGTGGACAGCGGTATCGAACGGGCCGGTGAGATCCTCGCCGAGACGATCGAGTCGTCGGCGGACGTCGTCGCCGACGCCGTGCTGCAACGGCTGGTGCCCAAGGACGGCTTCGACGACGACGTCGCGATCGTGGTGTACCGCAGGCCGCCTGCGCCGCTGATGATCGACGTGTTGGCGACCCCCGATCAGCTGAGCGACATCCGGCGCCAGATCACCGCGTGGCTGCGGGCCACCGGCATACCCGACGACCTCGGCGGCGACATCGTGCTGGTCGTCAACGAGGCGTGCACCAATAGCATCGAACACGCCTACCGCGGCGCGGCGCCGGGGCGCATGGTGGTGTGCGCGGAGGCCAAGGGCCGTGGCATCTCGATTCGGATCACCGACTTCGGCTCGTGGAAACTACCGGACGCCAACCCGCGCACCCGTGGACGTGGAGTGCCGCTCATGCGCGCGGTCAGTGGTGACGTGCTCCTCGACGGCACGTCGACCGGCACCACGGTGACGATGAACTTCCAACTGTCTTAACGGTCGTCGTCCCGGGTGACGCTCAGCGCCAGCGTGGCGGCGTCGTCGTCCACTCCGCTGCCCAGCTCCTCGATCAGGGTCCGCATGGCGGACACGATCCCCCGGGCGTCGGCAGGGGAGTGAGCCGCGGCGAAGCGCAGGAGCTCGCCGTCGTCGTCGTACCTCGACCGGGGTCCGGTGCGCGCTTCGGTGTAGCCGTCGGAGTAGGCGACCAGGGTGTCGCCGGGCGACAGCGTGATTCGCGTCGAGGAGAACGTCGGCCGGGCGAACAGCCCGACGGCCTGGCCGCCGTCGATCGGCACGTAGTCGGCGCTGCCGTCGGCCCGCAGGAGCAACGGGGGAGGATGCCCACCGGTGGCAATCTCCACGTCGAAACCGTTTGAGTCCCTTGTTATCACTCCGAACAACGCGGTGCAGAACCAGCCGTGGCCGGCGTGAGTGTCCTGCTTGAGCACGCTGTCGAGGGTGTGCAGCACGCCGACCGGATGGTCGTCGCCGACGGCCGCGGCTCGCAGTGTGTACCGAGTCAACGACGTCAAAGTAGCTGCGGCGACGCCCTTTCCGCACACGTCGCCCAGGAAGAAGCCGTACCGCTCCCGCGACAGCGGGAACAGGTCGTAGAAGTCGCCGCCGACGTCACCGGCCGACGGGCTGTGGTAGTGAGCGGCCGCCTCCAGGCCCGGGGGTGGCGACAGGGACGGTGGAAGAAGCGAGCGCTGAAGTGTCTGAGCCAGACTCACGGCGCGGCCGCGTTCCTCCTCGGCACGTCTGCGCTCGGCCAGGAGTTCGCGCTCGTAGGAACGACGGTCGGCGGCGTCGTCGGCGACGATGCGCACCAGCAGCGGCCGGCCCTCGGCGTCGGACTTGACGTTGGCCGTGAGCAGAACCGGAAGGCGGCGACCATCGGAGGCGACGATGTCCACGGCGACGCCGCTGAGCGACCCCGACGCCAAGAGCATTGGCGCGAAGTGGGTTTCGTAGTGAATGCGACCGCCGGCGGTGAGCAACTGCGCGAACGGGGTGCCAACTAGCGCGTCGAAGTCGCGTCCGACCCACGACGCGAGGGTTTCGTTCACGGCCTGGATCTCGCCGTCCGGTGTGGTGATGACGTAGCCGCACGGGGCGTGGTCGAACGCGTCGCGCAGTTCGCCGGGGCTAGCCCTCACGCCGGGGTCGCGAAGTCGGCGATGGCCGCCGCGGTCTGGTCGGGAGCGCTCAATTGCGGGCAATGACCGGTGGCGTCGATCGTGACCAGGTCACTTCCGGAGATGTGCTCGTGGGTGTACGCGCCGACGGAGCGCGGCGCCAAGGTGTCGTGCAGACACTCGATCACCCGTGCCGAGATCCCGACCTTCGGCAGGTCGGCCCGATTGTCGGACAGGAACGTCGTCCGTGCGAACACCCGAGCCTTGGCGGGGTCGTTGCGGCAGAACGACTCGGTGAGCTCGTCCTCGAGCTGGGGCCGGTCCGGGGTGCCCATCACCTTCGGCGCCATGGCGCGCGACCAGCCCAGGTAGTTGCTCTCCATGGACTCGAGCAGCTCGTCGATGTCGGCGCGGGTGAAACCGCCGGTGTAGCCGTCGTGGTCGAGGTAGCAGGGCGACGGGGTCAGCAGCACCAGCTTGGCGAATCGGCTGGGATCCTTCGCGACGGCGAGCACGCCCATCATGGCCGCTACGGAGTGCCCGACGAACACCACGTCGTGGAGGTCCAGCTGCTCGACGATCTCGAGGATGTCGTCGGCGTAGCCCTGCAGTGACGAGTACCTTTCGGCCTTCCACGCCGCCGGGTCGGACAACCCGGAACCCACGTGGTCGAACAGGACGAGACGGAACCGATCCTCCAGGCGCGAGGCCACGAGGCGCCAGAGATTCTGGTCGCATCCGAACCCGTGGGCCAACATCACCGTCGTCCCGGACTCCAGGCCGGCGAAGGTCACGTTGTTCCTGACGCCGACGTCCACGCGGCCATCATTCCACGATCCCCGTGACCGGATTTCGGTTATGGCCACGGGTTGGGGTTGGCCATGCTTGGCGGGCCGTTCGACGGGTACTACCGCCTCATGGCAAACGACGAATTCTCCAAGGGCGACCACGTCGAGTGGAAGAGCCACGGCGGCACGGCTGAGGGCACGGTCGAGAAGAAGATCACCAGCGACACCACGGCGGCCAAGCGCACGGTCCGGGCCTCCGAGGCCGATCCGCAATATCTGGTGCGCAGCGAGAAGAGCGGCGGTGAGGCGGTGCATCGGCCCGACGCGCTGGAGAAGACCGAGGACTGAGTCGCGGCGTCAGTCGCCGCTGGACACCCGTTCGGCGAGGCGCCCGATCGGTGACTCGTCCAGGTGGTCGGCCAGATCGCCCGGATTCCGGTAGACCGCCACCGCACCCTCGGCCTGCAGTCTCAGCACGTCGATGCCGCCACTCTCGAAACCGATGCACTCGACGCCCGCCCGCGCCGCCGCTCGGATGTCCCAGATCGAGTCTCCGACGAACAGCGCCCGATCGGCGCTCACCTTCGCGCGCTGCAACGCCACCTCGACGATGTCTGGTTCCGGCTTCGCGGTGGCGACGTCGTCCGACGACGTGACGGCCGAGACGATCTCCTCTTGGTCGAGGACCTTGCGCAACAACGCCAACTCGTCCTCCGGTGCCGACGTGGCGAGCACCACCTGCAGTCCGGTGGCCGCGACGAGGTCGAGCAGCCGGCGGGTTCCGGGAAGCGGTGCGAGCAGGCGCGCGGTCTCCCGGTAGAACCGGGAGTGCAGGTCCTTGGCGCGGGCCTTGACGTCGTCTCCGTCGTTCGGCATCAGCTCCTCCAGCAGCGAGGAGCCGTCCATGCCGATGCCGCGGTGAACGCGCCACGCCTCCACCTCCGCCCCGACCTCGGCGAACGCCCGCTGCCAGGCGTGCACGTGCAGGTAGTTGGAGTCGACCAGGGTGCCGTCGATGTCGAACAGAATTGCGGGTGTGGGCATGCCCGGACGGGTTCCCCGGTCGTGATGGCCGAAACGGGTGTTTCGCCCGGCGACCGCTCGGGAACGCTGATGGCCGGGGGAGAACAGACGCCGTGGCCCCGCTGCGAGTGGCCAGGTGTCCAAGAACGCAATCGTGAAGGGACGACGAATCATCGCGGACGGAGCCGGTTTTCAGCTGGTCTGGGGGTGCGGCCGCGGTGAGATTCGCTTATGACTATTACTTACAACGCATTCGAGTTCGCAACGGCGTGGGACGGCCTGTGGTCGTCGAGCTTCGGTCGATGGATTGCTACCAAGGGCTTGCACATCGTGCTGGTGATCGTCGCCACGATCATCGCGACGAGGGTCATTCGTCACGTCGCGGGGAGGATCAGCAGGCGGCTTGCCGCCAGTGACGATTCGGACGCCACCGTGCAGTCGGAGGCGGTGAAGCACCGGCAGGCCCTGGCATCGGTCATCTCGTCGGTGGCCATCGCCGTGCTGTACGTCGTGGTGTCGGTCGACGTCGTCAACACCCTTGGGCTGCCGATCGGTTCGTTGGTGGCGCCCGCGGCCGTGCTCGGCGCGGCCCTGGGTTTCGGTGCCCAGCGCATCGTTCAGGACCTGCTGAGCGGATTCTTCATCATCACCGAGAAGCAGTACGGATTCGGCGATCTCGTGCAACTGACCATCGGAGCGAGCAACGAGGCGGTGGGCACCGTCGAGGACGTGACTCTGCGCGTGACCAAGCTCCGTACCAGCGACGGCGAGATGTTCACCGTGCCGAACGGCCAGATCGTGAAATCACTGAATCTGTCCAAGGATTGGGCGCGCGCGGTGGTGGACATTCCGGTACCGGCATCGGCGGATCTCAACCGCGTGAACGAGGTTCTCAAGGGCGTCTCGGACAAGGCGATGCAAGACGACGTCCTGCCAAGCCTGCTGCTCGACGCGCCGTCGTTGATGGGCGTGGAGAGCATCGGCGTCGACGAGGTCAAGCTGAGGATGGTGGCGCGCACCCTGCCCGGCAAACAATTCGACGCGGGTCGGCGGTTGCGTCAGCTGGTGGTTGCCGACCTCCGCCGCGAGGGCATCGACAGTCGCACGCCGGCGAGCGTCGACGCCGCGTGATCGGTCTTAGAAGGTGGTGAACAGTACGACGGCAGCGGCGATCACGACGAGCCAGGCGACCATCGGTACGACGATCCCGTACCGCTGTCGCGCGGTGACGAACGAGAGCCCCACCGCGACCGCCGCGACCGCCGGTGTTCCGTATTCGATGAGTCCGAACACCGTTTCGTTGGGTCCGAATTCGGTACAGGTTCCGCCGCTGCAGCCTGCGGTGCCGAGCACCTGCAGGTAGGCGTAGAGGACCACGGCCAGCGCAGCGGGTGCGGTCAGGATCGCGAGAATCCAGTTGACGGCCGTGCGCGTGCTGTTGCGGGTGTCGGTGGCCACCGGACCTCCGTCAGTCCCGTGCTCGCGCTTCGGCACCCGTCTCGCCGGAGTCGAAGTCGTCGTCGGAGCTCTGTTCACCAACGTAGTTGCCGCCGCCGTGCCGGTCGGCGCGCGATGCTGCAACGTGTGCGTCGTCGTCGACGTCGGGTTCACTGCCCGACTCGTTCTCGGGATCGTCTGTGCGGTGCCGTCCGGACATCGTCGTACCTCCTCGGTGCCTCGGAGGGATACCCCGATCGACGCCGTCCACACCACGCGACGTTTCACGGGTGCCCCGAGGGGGCACATGGGGGTGGACCAAGGCGGTTCGCGGCAACTTTGCAGGAGGATTCGAGCTTGATGGGCATGAAGGCGATCACGGGCGTGGCGGCGGCGAGCATGGCGCTTGGCGTCCTGCTCAGCGGTTGTGGAGCGAAGGTCGAGGGAGGCGACACGTCGTGCAAGGACTACATGAAGGCCGACGACGCCGACCAGCAGACCGCGGTGTCGAAGATGTTGAAGGACGAGAAGGGCACCGACGCAGCGCAGCTCGAGATCACCGGTACGAAGCTCTCGGTTCAGACCTTCTGCCAGACCGCGGGCAAGGAAGACAGCAAGATCAAGGAAGCTCCTCACCTCTAGAGGTCGAGTTTCCCCCTCACCCGGTCGGGTAGTCGGTCAGGGGAACGTGCACGAACGTGCACGTCACCCTGTCCGACGAGAGGAACAGATGGTGGGAGACCGACGCGCCGCCCCCGACGAGATAGGCGGACCACGTGGCGACGTGTGACAGCGCGGTGGTCGTCATCCCCGCCCACGACGAGGCTCTGAAGTTGCCGCGCTGCTTGAGGTCGGTCGTCACGGCCGCGGCGTGCGCACCGGTGCCGGTGCTGACCGTCGTCGTCCTGGATTCGTGCACGGACGAGAGTGCTTCTCTGGCAGGCAGATTCGGCGATGACGTGCACTTCGTGGAGGTCGACGTCCGCAACGTCGGAGCGTCGCGGGCGGCCGGATTCGCCTACGCGCGAAAGACGTGCGGAGTCGACGACTCCCGCGTCTGGTACGCCACCACCGACGCAGACAGTCAGGTGGACCCGGACTGGTTGGCACGCCAGATGGGCGCCGAGGCCGACATGGTGCTCGGCGTCGTGCGCGTCACCAACTGGCGGCAGCACTCCGCGGTGGCCGTCCGCCGGTATCTGGCCGCCTACCGAGCCAAACTGCGGCGCAGCGGCGGTGGGCACGACCACGTTCACGGCGCGAACATGGGGTTCCGGGCCGACGTCTACTGGGAGACCGGTGGTTTCGCGGCCCTGGAGTCCGACGAGGACGTCGACCTGGTCCATCGCTTCGAGCGAGCCGGGCGCCGCATCCACCGTGACGTCGGCCTGTCGGTGGTGACGTCGGCCCGGCGCGACGGTCGGGCACCGCGAGGTTTCGCCAACCACCTCAAGACGATGTCGCGTCACGACGGTGCGGCGTGACGGTTGCCTTGGTTCGGCGCTGGCTCGACGCCGGTGAGCTCGACCTGCCCCTACCGGGGTCCGGGCGCACGGCCGCGCGGTGGTGGAAGTTGGCCGCTCTGACGGAGAACGACGTCGTGGCGGGCAGGCTGGCCGAGGCGCACGCCGACGCGTTGGCGATACTCGCCGAACTCGGCGGACCGGGCCCCGAGCCCGGCCAGCTGTGGGGAGTCTGGGCCGCCGAAGCCCCGCACGCCGTCGTCACGGCGAAGGGCGACGACGACGGACCCGTGCGGCTCGACGGCACCAAGGCGTGGTGTTCCGGCGCGGCGCTGTGCACCCATGCCCTGATCACGGCTAGGTCCGTCGACTTCGGGCGCGGTCTCTACGCGGTCGACCTCGGCCAGGACGAGGTGGAGCCCCTGCCCGACGACTGGCACAACGTGGGCATGCACGAATCCGACACCCGGTCGGTGCGGCTGAACGGCGCGATTGGCGTGCCGGTCGGCCGCCCAGGTGAGTACCTGTCCCGAGCGGGGTTCTGGCACGGGGCCATGGGGGTGGCGGCGTGCTGGCTCGGCGGCGCTCGCGGCGTGGCGGCCCCGCTCTACCGCTCGGTGGCCGCAGAGCACGATGGCAAGGCACCCGACG
>Ga0209051_1000649_pt1 | contig 39520 bp, 28 predicted proteins | sample AraplaCvi_mMS_r2_2_FD_184286 | JGI IMG/M metagenome (GOLD analysis project Ga0209051, IMG submission 184286) | Arabidopsis root microbial communities from North Carolina, USA - plate scrape MF_Cvi_mMS_r2 (SPAdes) (version 2) | ecosystem: Host-associated > Plants > Roots > Endosphere | place...
GTGCGCCCGAAGGGATTCGAACCCCTAACCTTCTGATCCGTAGTCAGATGCTCTATCCGTTGAGCTACGGGCGCGTGCTATTCAGTTGTACGGCTGACGCGAGTCAGCCGCGGCGGAGGCGAGAGGATTTGAACCTCCGGTCCGCTTTAAGACGGACAACTCATTAGCAGTGAGTCCCATTCGGCCGCTCTGGCACGCCTCCTGACCGATCCCGAGGGTACCGGACGTGAAAGCAATCCCCAGAACCGCCGAGGAGGAAGCGTACACAGGGGTCAGTGCCGAAGGCAAAGTGGCATCTCGGACACCCCTAGACTGTTTCGCGTGACTGCCCGTCTCCGCCCCGAGCTCGCCGACCTGCCCGCCTACACACCCGGCAAGACGGTGCCCGGAGCGATCAAGATCGCCAGCAACGAGACCGTCGACGGTCCGCTGCCCAGCGTGCGGGCCGCCATCCTGGCCGCGACCGACGGCGTGAACCGCTACCCCGACAACGGATACGTCGAGCTCAAGGAACGCCTCGCCAAGCATCTCGACGGCGGGGCCTTCGCCCCCGAACACATCTCGGTCGGCTGCGGCTCGGTCAGCCTGTGCCAGCAGCTCATCCAGATCACCGCCACCGTCGGCGACGAGGTGCTCTACGGCTGGCGCAGCTTCGAGATCTATCCGCTGCAGGTCCGCACCGCGGGCGCCACCCCGGTTCAGGTGCCGCTGCGCGATCACACCTTCGACCTGGACGCGATGCTGGCCGCGATCACCGATCGCACCCGGTTGATCTTCATCTGCAACCCGAACAACCCCACGTCCACCGTGGTCGACCCCGACGCGCTCGCCCGCTTCGTCGCCGCGGTGCCCAGCGAGATCCTCATCGTCTTGGACGAGGCGTACGTCGAGTACATCCGCGACGGCATGCTGCCCGACAGCTTCGGCTTGGTTCGCAGCCACCGCAACGTCGTTGTCCTGCGCACGTTTTCGAAAGCCTATGGGCTGGCCGGCCTGCGCATCGGCTACGCGGTCGGCGATCCGGACGTCATCTCCGCGCTGAGCAAGGTCTACGTGCCCTTCACCGCGACCACCATCTCCCAGGCCGCCGCCATCGCCTCGATCGACGCCGCCGACGAACTGCTGGCGCGCACCGACGCCGTCGTCGAGGAGCGGGCCCGCGTCACCGCCTCGCTGCGCGAGGCCGGATTCACCGTGCCGCCGTCGCAGGCCAACTTCGTCTGGTTGCCGCTCGCCGAGGACACCAACGCCTTCGTCAACGGTGCCGCCGACAACCGGATTCTGGTGCGGCCCTATGGTCAAGACGGTGTGCGCGTCACCGTCGCCGCGCCGCACGAGAACGACGCCTTCCTCGACTTCGCCACCGCCTGGATGGGACACAGATGAGTACCGCGCGAAAGACGTTCGCCGCGTTGACCGAACGCACCGAGCAGATCCCCGACGCCGAGCTGGACGCGTTCTGGGACACCCTGCAGCCGGCCACCCTCGACTTCATGATCGGCGAGTGGAAGGGCGGTGAGTTCGACACCGGCCACCGCGCCAACGGGTTCATGAAGCGGCTCAACTGGTTCGGCAAGACGTTCCTGTCCGCCTCCGACGCCAAGCCGCTGGTCTGTCTGGACGCCGACGGCAACAAGTTCTCCAACACCGAGGCCATGAAGGGCGAGGCGAGCCTGTGGCTCGAGGAGTTCCGTGGCGAGGTGACGGCGTCGATGGTCTACGACGGTGCACCGGTGCACGACCACTTCAAGAAGGTCGACGACAACGCCGTCATGGGCATCATGAACGGCAAGGGCTCGCTGGACGACAGCACCGGCTCGCCGCGTCACCTGTACTTCTACCTGGAACGCGTCTAGCCCCTATCGTCTCTCAGATGAGGACGTGCGTTCTGGTCGCCGCCGCGCTGTTCGTGGTCGCCACCGCGGTGGCGGGCTGCGATCGCACCACCGAGGGCACGGTGGCGATGACGACCGAGGCCGGTCCCCCACTGCAGAGCTCGACGCCATCGCGGCCCACGCCGTCCTCACCACGAACAACGCTCCCACGAACGTCCGCTCCCGTCCCGCCGCCGGGTGACGCGTTCAGCATCACCTGCAAGCAGTACGTCGGCCTCGACGAGGCCAGCCGGGCCGGGGTGGTCGAGGAGATCCTCAAGGACCAGACCTCGGTGCTCAGCCCGGGCGACGCGGACATCGCCAAGACGCTCGCCGACGCCGTGTGCACGTTCCTGCCCGACAGCACGGTCGCCGAGATCCTGTTGGGCGAGACCCCGCCCTGAGACCTGCTCCGTCGGCCCGTAGCCTTCCTGCCATGGGCGATGCATACGAATCCCTCACCGTCGACGTCGTCGATCACGTCGCACTAGTCACGCTGACCGGCCCCGGCAAGGGCAACGCGATGGGGCCTGCGTTCTGGGCCGAGCTTCCCGTGGCGTTCGCCAAGCTGGACGCCGATCCGGACGTGCGCGCGATCGTGCTGACCGGGTCGGGCCGGAACTTCAGCTACGGGCTGGACCTCGCCAGCATGGGCGGCACCCTGGCACCCGTCCTGGCGGAGGGGGCGATGGCCAAGCCCCGCACCGACTTCCACACCGAGCTCAAGGCCATGCAGGGCACCATCACCGCGGTGGCGGACTGCCGCACGCCGGTGATCGCCTCGGTTCACGGCTGGTGCATCGGCGGCGGCGTCGACCTGATCTCGGCCGTCGACGTCCGCTACGCCAGCGCCGACGCCAAGTTCTCGGTCCGCGAGGTCAAGGTCGCGATGGTCGCCGACGTCGGCAGCCTGGCGCGGCTGCCGCTGATCCTCTCCGACGGCCACCTCCGCGAACTCGCGTTGACCGGCAAGGACATCGACGCCGCCCGCGCCGAGAAGATCGGTCTGGTCAACGACGTGTTCCCGGACGCCGAGGCGTCGCTGGCCGCCGCGCACGAGACCGCCAGGGAGATCGCCGCCAACCCACCGCTGGTGGTGCGGGGCATCAAGGACGTCCTCGACGAGCAGCGCACCGCGCAGGTCTCGGCGAGCCTGCGGTACGTGGCGGCGTGGAACTCGGCATTCCTGGCGTCGAAGGACCTGACCGAGGGCATCACCGCCATGTTCGAGAAGCGGCCGCCGGAGTTCACCGGGGAGTAGGGCTCGAAATCCCGTAGCCCATCCCGACCCGCTTCCGTACTGTCGAGCCTCGACTCCGCCCAAGTCGCGCCTACCCGGTAAGGGCGCGGCCTACCCGCGATCGGTGAGGGTGGCTGCCCGTTCGAGCCGGGCCGGGGCCGGAGGATTCACCGCGGCGCGGGCGCGATCGGGGTCCTCACCCTTCGCCGAAGAGAAGCTCTCCCTCGTGGCGGTGGCGGAGGGATTTGAACCCCCGGACGGTGTTAGCCGTCTCTCGCTTTCAAGGCGAGTGCATTAGGCCGCTCTGCCACGCCACCGCCGACAACTCTAGGCGAGTGGGCCCCGAATCTCCCTCGCGGGCGGTAGTAGCGTTGGGGCCATGCGCGCGATCGTCGCCGAATCAGGCACGGACCTCGTCTGGCGGGAAGTCCCGGACGTCACAGCAGCCGACGACGAGGTCGTCGTCGACGTCGTCACCGCGGGGGTGAACCGTGCGGACCTGTTGCAGGCCGCCGGTCACTACGCCCCGCCTCCCGGCGCCAGCGAGACGATCGGCCTCGAAGTGTCCGGGCGGATCTCGGCGCTCGGTGCCGGGGTCACCTCCTGGACGGTCGGGCAACCCGTCTGCGCCCTGCTGGCCGGCGGCGGTTATGCCGAAAGCGTGGCGGTACCCGCCGGCCAGGTCATGCCCGTCCCCGACGGCCTTGGTCTGCACGAGGCGGCGGCGCTGCCGGAGGTGGCGTGCACGGTGTGGTCGAACCTCGGCATGACGGCGCATCTGGCCGCCGGCCAGACCGTGCTGTTCCACGGCGGCGCAAGCGGTATCGGCACCCACGGCATTCAGGTGGCGCACGCACTCGGCTGCCGCGTCGCGGTCACCGCCGGCTCGGCCAAGAAGTTGGAGGTGTGCCGCGCCCTCGGTGCCGACATCACGATCAACTACCGCGACGAGGACTTCGTCGAGCGGATCAAGGCCGAGACCGACGGGGTCGGCGCCGACGTCATCCTCGACCTCCTCGGGGCGTCCTACCTGGACCGCAACATCGACGCCGTGGCGCCGGACGGCCGAATCATCGTCATCGGGTTCCAGGGCGGGCTGAAGGCGGAGTTGAACTTCGGCAAGCTGATGGCCAAGCGCGCCGGCGTCATCTCCACGGCGCTGCGGTCACGGCCGGTCGACGGGCCGTCGGGCAAGAGCGCCATCGTCGCCTCGGTGGTGGAGAACGTGTGGCCGATGGTCGCCGACGGCCGGGTGCGTCCCATCGTCGGCGCGGAGCTTCCCATCGAAGAGGCGGCCGACGCCCACCGCCTCCTGGAGTCCGGTGACGCTCACGGGAAAGTTCTTCTGCGCGTTCGAGATTGAGCTAGCCGAGCGAGGCGATCGCGCGCACCAGCTGGTCGACCTCGGCCATGGTGGTGTAGTGCGCCAGCCCCACGGTGACGGCGCCGCCGATGTCGTTGACCCCGATGACGTCGAGCACCCGCGACGTGGTGTTCAACGACGCCAGCACGCCGTTGTCGGCAAGCCTCTGCACCACCCGTGCGGCAGGCACGCCGTCGAGGGCGAAGCTCAGCACCGGGATGCGCTCCTCGGGCTGGCCGATCACCATCACCAGCGGCAGCGACCGCAGCGAGGTCAGCAGGTACTCGAACAGCCGGTCCATGTAGGCCGCCGCCGATTGCATTGAGATCGACAGTCTTTCACGCCGGGTACCGGTCGCCGACTCGTCGAGGTTGGCCAGGTACTCGACGCTGGCCACCACGCCGGCGAGCATGCCGAACTGGTGGGTGCCCATCTCCAGCCGCTCGACGCCGGTCGCCAGCGGATCCAGCGACACCGCGCCGAACGACTCGATCGTCGAGGGGTCGCGGAACACCAGCGCTCCGATCGGCGGGCCACCCCACGCCACGGTGTTCACCGCGAGGATGTCGGCCTCGATCTCGTTGACGTCGACCAGCCGGTACGGCGCCGCGGCCGAATGGTCGACGACCACCGTGCCGCCGTTCTCGTGCAGCAGTTTGGTGACCGGGCGCAGATCGGTGAACGGCGCCGATGGCCGAGGACGCCGACGTGATGGCGACCAACTTGGTCGGCTTGTCGATCAGCGATTCCCACTGGTAGCCGGGCAACTCACCGGTCTCGATGTCCACTTCGGCCCACTTGACCTTGGCGCCATAGCGATTCGCCGCGCGCAACCACGGGGCGATGTTCGCTTCGTCGTCGAGACGCGTGACGACCAGTTCGTGCCCCAACCCGACCCGCGACGCCGACGCGTCGGCGAGGGAGGTCAGCAGGATGGCCCGGTCGGCACCCAGCACGACACCGCGGGGGTCGGCTCCGACGAGGTCGGCCACGGCCTGCCGGGCCGCGTGCAGCACCGCGGCGCTACGCAGCGCGGCGGGATGCGGACCCTGCCCCGTGGTCATCGAACCGCGGAACGCCGTCGAGACGGTGGTCGCCACCGAGTCGGGCAGAAGCATCCCGTTCTGCGCGTCGAAGTGCACCCAGCCGTCGCCCAGAGACGAAGTGCACCCAGCCGTCGCCCAGAGACGGGTGCAAACCACGCACCCGGGCGACGTCGTATGCCATGCCTGCCACCTTCGAGCCCTGTGAATACCGCGACCGAACCGAGTGCCGATGGTGCCCGCCGAGCGCACGCCGTGACGGACCAATTCACCTGCGTGGTCATACTAGTGCAGTGAGCTTGGCGTCCGGAGTGCTAGTCGCGTGGGCGTTGCTCATCATCCCGGGAGCAACCATCGCGCGGGCCGCTCAGCTAACGTGGCCGACCGCAGTCGCGGTCGCCCCGGCACTGACCTACGGCACCGTCGCGCTGGCAATTCTCCCCCTCGGCGCGGTCGGCGTCCCGTGGAATCTCCTCACCGCACTGCTCGCCCTCCTCGTCGTCGTGGCCGTCGTCGTGGGTTTGCAGGCAGCGCAGACGCGGTGGCGTCGACGCTCCCCGGAAGGGGAGTCGATCGCCATGGGACCGGCGCTCGTGGTCGCCGCGGGCGTCGTTCTCGGTGCGACGTTGATCACACTTTCAGCAATCCGCGGCATGCCCAACTGGCAATCCATTCCGAGCACCTGGGACTCGGTCTGGCATGCCAACACGGTCCGGTTCATCCTCGAGACCGGGCAGGCGTCGCCCACCCACATGGGCGAGCTGCGCAACGTCGAAACCCACGACGCCCTCTACTACCCGTCGGCGTTCCACGCCCTGGCCGCGATCCAGTGCCAACTCGCCGGAACGGCCGCCACCACCGCGTACACGTTGAACTCGCTGGCCGTCGCAGTCTGGCTGTTCCCGGCCAGCGCGGCGGCGCTGGCGTGGCATCTGCTGCGTAGCCGCGACGTCGGCCAGTGGCAGGCCGCGGGCTCGGCGGCGGCCGCGGCGGCACTGGCGGCGTCCTTCACCGCGGTGCCCTACGTCGAGTTCGACACCGCGTCCATGCCCAATCTCGCGGCGTACGGGTTGGCGGTGCCGACCATGCTGCTGACCGTCTCGGCGCTGAGGCACCGCGATCGAATACCGCTGGCCGTGCTCGCACTGCTCGGCGTCTTCTCGGTGCACATCACCGGCGGCGTGGTGACCGTGCTCTTCATCACGGGATGGTGGTTGGCCGATGGCCTCTGGCGGCCGATCCGCGGTCGGCTGGCCGACTTCGGCACCTTGGTCGCGGTCGCCGCACCGGCGGTGCTGCTGTTGCTGCCCCAGTTCGTCGGTGTGCTTCAGCAGGCCGAGATCATCGCCGGGCACGAGTTCGACACTCACGAGGGCAAGAAGAAGGCGCTGTTCGACGCCGTCGTCCAGCACACCAGACACCTCAACGACTATCCGATCCAGAACGCGCTCATCGCGCTGGCCGCCATCGGCTTCGTCATCCTGCTGGTTCGGCGCATCTGGTGGCCGGCGGCGATCTGGCTGGTACTGGTGTACTCGATCGTGCACTCGTCGGCGCCGTTCGGCGGTGCGCTCGGCAAGGTCACCGCGCTGTTCACCGACCTGTTCTACAGCGATCCGCGCCGCCTGTCGGCCGTGGTGACGATGCTGCTGACACCCATGGCGGGCATCGCGCTGTTCACCATCACCTCGGCCGCGCTGACCGGGCTGCGACGGATCGCACCCCGGGTGGACGTCCGCGTCTGGCACGCCGTGACCGCGGTGGTCCTGGTGGCCGTCCCCGTCGGCCTGGCCTGGCACTACTTCCCCCGACACCGGCACCTCATCGGGGAGAAGTACGACCAGGTGATCATCGACGACAAGGACCTCGAGGCGTTCGCCTACCTGTCGACCCTGCCAGGGGCCCGCGACACCCTGATCGGCAACGCGAACACCGACGGCACGGCCTGGATGTACGCGGTCACCGGCCTGCACCCGCTGTGGACGCACTACGACTACCCCCAGCAGCAGGGACCCGGTTACCACCGCTTCATCTTCTGGGCCTACGCCGACGACGCCGACACCGATCCCCGGGTTGCCGAGGCGGTCCGCGCGCTCCACATCAAGTACGTCATCACCAGCACACCGGTGGTACGCGGGTTCGTCATGCCCGACGGACTAGTGTCGCTAGGCAAGTCGAAGTCGTGGAAGCTCATCTACGACAACGGCGAGGACCACATCTATGAGTGGCAGGGAAGTTAGATCCAAGGGAGTGTCAGACGTGACGAGTAACGCCGACGAGAACGACATCGAGATCATCGGGGACGTCTCCGCGATCGGCGACGACGCCGACGGCAAGTCCCTGAGCGATCTGGTCGAACAGCCGGCCAAGGTCATGCGGATCGGCACCATGATCAAGCAGCTGCTCGAGGAAGTGCGGGCGGCTCCGCTGGACGACGCCAGCCGAGGTCGGCTCCGCGAGATCCACGCCCGCAGCGTCCGCGAACTCGAAGAGGGGCTCGCGCCCGAGCTGCGCGAGGAGCTCGAACGGCTCGCACTGCCGTTCGGCGAGGACTCGCTTCCCTCGGACGCCGAGCTGCGAATTGCCCAGGCGCAGTTGGTCGGGTGGTTGGAGGGCCTGTTCCACGGCATCCAAACGGCGCTGTTCGCCCAGCAGATGGCGGCGCGCGCCCAGCTCGAGCAGATGCGTCAGCTCCCGCCGGGCGCCGCAGGCGCGCCAGGGCCGCGGGGCCCGGGCAGCTCTGGGACCGGGCAGTACCTCTAACAGTGGGCGACCCCCAGATCGAGACCCGGAACGCGTGGGTCGAATTTCCGATCTTCGACGCCAAGTCCCGATCGCTGAAGAAGGCGTTCCTTGGCAAGGCGGGCGGCACCATCGGGCGCAACGAGTCCAACGTCGTCGTCATCGAGGCGCTGCGCGACATCACCCTCTCGTTGAAGATGGGCGACCGCGTCGGCCTCGTCGGTCACAACGGCGCGGGCAAGTCGACGCTGCTGCGCTTGCTCTCGGGCATCTACGAGCCGACCCGCGGGTCGGCGACCGTCCGGGGCCGGGTGGCGCCGGTGTTCGACCTGGGTGTCGGCATGGACCCCGAGATCTCCGGTTTCGAGAACATCGTCATCCGCGGCATGTTCCTGGGGCAAACCCGCAAGCAGATGGCGGCCAAGGTCGACGAGATCGCCGAGTTCACCGAGCTCGGGGACTACCTGTCGATGCCGCTGCGCACCTACTCGACCGGCATGCGGGTTCGGTTGGCGATGGGCGTGGTCACCAGCATCGACCCGGAGATCCTGCTGCTCGACGAGGGCATCGGCGCGGTCGACGCCGAGTTCATGAAGAAGGCCCGCACCCGACTGCAGGATCTGGTGGCCAGGTCCGGAATCTTGGTGTTCGCAAGCCATTCCAACGAATTCCTGGCCCAGCTGTGTGACACCGCCATGTGGGTGGACCACGGCACCATCAGGTTGACCGGCGGTATCGAGGACGTGGTCCGCGCCTACGAGGGCGACGACGCGGCCCATCACGTCCGCGAAGTCATCGAGGAGAACAAGCGCTCGGATACTCGGCGTGAGTAATCGTGTCATCGCCGTGGTGGTGACCCACCGGCGCGTGGCGGAGCTGACCCTGTCGCTGGACGTCGTGTCCGGGCAGACCCGGCCCCCCGACCACGTGATCGTCGTCGACAACGACGACGACGACCGGGTCCGGGAACTGGTTGCCGCACAACCCGTTCCAACCACCTACCTCGGTTCCCGCCGAAACCTCGGCGGGGCGGGAGGTTTCGCCCTCGGCGTGCTCACGGCGCTGTCGCTCGGGGCGGACTGGGTGTGGCTGGCCGACGACGACGGACGCCCCGCCGACGCCGCCGTCCTCGGCACGTTGCTGGAGTGCGCCACGCGCCACGCGCTGGCCGAGGTCTCCCCCATGGTGTGCGACCTCGCCGATCCGACCCGGCTGGCCTTCCCGCTGCGCCGCGGGTTGGTGTGGCGCAGATGGGTCCACGAGCTGCGCACGGACGGCTCGGGTGACCTGTTGCCGGGCATCGCATCGCTGTTCAACGGTGCACTCTTCCGCGCGGCGACGTTGGAAGCCGTTGGCGTGCCGGACATTCGGTTGTTCATCCGCGGCGACGAGGTAGAGGTGCACCGTCGGCTGGTGCGGTCTGGGCTGCCGTTCGGCACGTGTCTCGACGCGGTGTACCTACACCCCCAGGGCTCCGACGAGTTCAAGCCGATCCTCGGCGGCCGGATGCACACCCAGTATCCCGACGACGCCACCAAGCGGTACTTCACCTATCGCAACCGCGGTTACGTCCAGTCCCAGCCCGGCATGCGTCGGCTGATCCCCCAGGAGTGGGTGCGATTCGGCTGGTTCTTCCTGGTGACCAAGCGCGATCCGGCCGGGTTGCGGGAGTGGATTCGGTTGCGACGATTGGGTAGACGAGAACGGTTCTCTCGACAGGGCGAGCGAAGCGACGGGAGAAAGACACAGTGACCTTCATCGACGCGGCGGCGCAGTCGAAGACCTTCGGCCGGGCCTGGGGCGATCTGACCGAGGGCTTCGGCAAGCGTGAGCTGTGGTTGCACCTCGGCTGGCAGGACATCAAGCAGCGCTACCGTCGCTCGGTCCTGGGACCGATCTGGATCACCATCGCCACCGGCACCATGGCCGTCGCCCTGGGCGGGCTCTACTCGACGCTGTTCCACCTGCCGTTGGCCGAGCACCTGCCCTACGTCACCCTCGGGCTGATCATCTGGAACCTGATCAACGCCTCCATCCTCGAGGGCGCCGACGTGTTCGTCGCCAACGAGGGCCTCATCAAACAACTTCCGACACCGCTGTCGGTGCACGTCTACCGGCTGGTGTGGCGCCAGATCATCCTGTTCGCACACAACATCGTCATCTTCGTGATCATCGCGATCATCTTCCCGCAACCGTGGAAGTGGACCGACCTGGCGTTCATCCCCGCGCTGATGTTGATCTCGCTGAACTGCGTGTGGGTGGCGCTGTGCTTCGGCATCCTGGCCACGCGGTACCGCGACATCAGCCCGCTGCTGTTCAGCCTGGTCCAGCTGCTGTTCTACGTGACGCCGATCATCTGGAACGACGAGACGTTGCGACAGCAGGGCGCGGGGACCTGGGCCAAGGTCATCGAGTTCAACCCGCTGCTGCACTACGTCGACATCGTGCGGGCGCCACTGCTGGGCGCCGACCAGGAGATCCGGCACTGGGTGGTGGTGATCGCGTTGACCGTCGTCGGCTGGACCGTCACGGCCTTCGCGATGCGGCAGTACCGTTCGCGCGTGCCCTACTGGGTCTGAGGCGTCGCTACTGACCGTCGCCGAACTGAATGCCCAGGTTGACTTCGTTGATGGCCTGGTTGACGAGGTTGATGGCGTTCTCGCGGTGGCCGCCCTTGTCCGGGCCTCGCGTTCGAGGAGGACGTCAGCGACGCGGCGCCTTCAACCGCGTGGCGACGTTGAAGCGGTTCCAGGCGTTGATGGTGACGGCCATGGCGATCACCTGGGCGAGTTCCTTGTCGGTGAAGACCGCGGCGGCCTTGGCGTAGACCTCGTCGGAGACGTGCCCGTGGTGTAGCTCGGTGATGGCCTCGGTCAGCTCGAGCGCCGCCCGCTCGCGCTCGGTGAACAGGTCGCCCGCTTCCTCCCATGCCGCGACGAGCGCCAGGCGCTGCTCGGTCTCGCCGTTCTTGCGGGCGTCGGCGACGTGCATGTCGAGGCAGAAGGCGCAGTGGTTGATCTGGCTGGCCCGAATCTTGATCAGCTCGCCGATGCCTGCGTCGAGGTCCTTGGCCGACGCGGTCGAGAGCTTCATCATCGCGTCGTACAGCTCGGGCGAGACCTTGTAGATCGAGAGGCGGTCCATGGCGGTGAGGTGTTCGAGTGTCTGAGTCATGACTCCACGCTAACGCCAGAAGAACCACCAGAATGGTTCAATTCAGGGGTGACTTCATGGGCCAATTCCGGTCAGCGCGACCTGCACCTCGAGCTCCGCGAGGCGATCGTCCCCGGCGCCCGCGGCGCACGTGACGTGCTGATCGCCGCGCTTCGAGACGCCGTCAGGTCCGGGCGCCTCACCTCGGGGACGACGCTGCCACCGTCACGAACCCTCGCCGCCGATCTCGGACTGGCCCGGAACACCGTCGCCGAGGCCTACGCCGAACTGGTCGCCGAGGGCTGGCTGGCGTCCCGGCAGGGCGCGGGCACGTGGGTGGTCGACGCGGCCGCCACTGCGCTGCCCACCCCGTCGCGCGGCACCCCCGTGGTGCCCACGCACAACCTGATGCCCGGCTCGCCGGACGTCAGCTCCTTCCCCCGCGCCGCGTGGTCGGCCGCCACCCGTCGCGCCTTGGCCGCCGCGCCGGACGAGGCACTGCGAATGGGCGACCCGCGCGGTCGGGTCGAACTGCGAGAGGCGCTCGCGGAGTACCTGGGCCGGGTCCGTGGGGTGCGCACCTCACCCGAGTCGATCGTCATCTGTGCCGGCACCCGGCACGCCGTCGAAGTCCTCGCCAAGGCGCTCGGCGGGCCGATCGCAGTCGAGGCCTACGGGCTGTACCTGTTCCGGGAGGCCCTCGCCGGCGTCGGCGTGGCCTCGACCCCGATCGGCGTCGACGAGCGCGGAGCGGTGGTCGACGACCTGGCCCGGACCACTGCGACAGCCGCACTGCTGACCCCGGCACACCACTTTCCGCACGGCGGCCCGTTGCATTCGGAACGTCGCAAGGCGGTGGTGAACTGGGCGCACCGCACCAGTGGTTACCTGCTCGAGGACGACTACGACGGCGAGTTCCGCTACGACCGTCAACCGGTGGGCGCCGTCCAGGGCCTCGACCCCGACCGCGTGGTCTACCTGGGTTCGGCGAGCAAGAGCCTGTCGCCGGCCCTGCGCCTCGGCTGGATGGCGCTGCCCGACGGTCTGGTCGACCGCGTGCTGGCGGCCGCGGGCGGACAACAGTTCTACGTCAACGCGATCGCCCAGCTGACGATGGCCGACTTCGTCTCGAGTGGCAACTACGACAAGCACATTCGACGAATGCGGCTGAGCTACCGTCGCCGTCGCGACCGCCTGGTCGAGGCCCTGCAGCCGTTCGAGGTGGGCATCAGCGGCCTGTCGGCAGGTCTGCACCTGTTGCTCACGCTGCCCGCCGGGGGCGAGCCCGAGGCCATCAGGAGGGCGGGCGAGGCAGGTATCGCGCTCTCCGGACTCGCGCTGCTGCGGCACCCGGACGCGGGACCGGAGGTTCCCGTCCATGACGGCCTCGTGGTCAGCTTCGGTACGCCGTCCGACAGCGCCTTCGGCCCGGCGGTCGACGCCCTGTGCGGGGTGCTGGCCGGCCTCCGTCATCACCCCTGAGCCAACCGGTAGGCACCCGGCGGGCTTCCGGTCCACCGACGAAACGCGCGACGGAATGCGCTTGGTTCGGAGAACCCGAGCCGGTCGGACAGCTCCTCGGTCGTCTCGCGCCCGTTCACCAGGGCGGCGATGGCGGTGTCGCGTAGGACGTCCTCCTTGATCTCGCGAAACGTCGTGCCCTCGTCGCGCAGCAGCCGCCGCAGATGCTGTGCGCTGACGTTGAGCGGCCTGGCGACGTCCTCCACGGTGAGCAGGTCGGGGGCATTCCTGCGCTCGATCATGCGGCGAACACGGCTGGACGTGGCGGGATGGTAGTCCTGCCGAAACAGCAACGGAGCGGGCAGACTTCGTAGGAACGCGACCAACTCCCCCTCGTCGCGCACCACCGGCGCGGACAGGAAGCCGCTGTCGAAGGCGATCGACGCGGCCGGAGCGTCGAACTGCGGAGCCACCCCGAAGATCGGCGGATAGTCCGCGTGAGGTGGTTCGGGTTCGGGCAATTCGACTGCCGTCAAGGGAATCTCCCGACCGATCAGCCAGCTCGCGAACCGGTGGCCCACCACGATGCCGATGGCACCGACGAGCTGATCGGCCCGGGTGCGGCCGCCGGGCGTGACGACCATCCGGGTGGTGCTGGCGCCACCGGCGAGCTCCGTGACCTCGAAACCGATTCCGATTCCGGCGAATTCGATCAGCCGACGCAACGCGGTGCGGAGGTCGGGGGTGTGAATGAGGCCGAGGGTGACCATCCGGAACGTACCGCGGGGAATGACCATGGGGCCCAGCCCGATCATCTCGTCGCCAGTGACCAACCAGAGCACCCGAATCAAGCGCGCGGCCTGCTCCTCGGTCACCCGGGCGGCGTCCTCCCGGAGCAAGGCCGCCGGAATACCTGCTTCACGCAGCACGTGGTCGACGTCGAGGCCCCGGGCCGCCGCCGGGGCGATCGCCGCACGGATGAGTTGGATCGCGACTGTGCGGGTCGCCACGATGAGAAATTACCACCGCAGGCGTGCGCAATTCGGTCACTGACCTGGATAGTTGCGGTCATTTTCGCCGGCGTCGATTCCTCTTACGTTTGAGCCGTACCAGACAGGTCGTTCGGCTAGCCCGCAGCACCAGGGGGACCTGCACGGGCCGGTCTTGGCCCAGGGCTAGCCGAACGACCGACACACCCATCCCACGAGCCGGAAGGCCGTCCTCATGCTGCGTCGATTCGTCAGTTCCGTTGCCGTGGCGGCACTCGTCGCCGGGCCAGGCGTCGCGGTCGCGGCGCCCACCACGTTCACCCTCGGGGGGACGGCGCAGTTGGCCGACACCGGTCAACCCGTGCCGCCCGTCAACCTGTCCGGCGTCCTTGGCGGGAGGTACGACGACGGACCCGCCGTCTCGATACCCTTCCCGGCCACCGTCGTCGGCATGGACTACTCCGTCGCACTAGGCGCGGATCGCCTTGTCGCACAAATCCAGTCGACGTCGGGCGAGAGGCGCGCGCTGGGCATCAGCCAGGGTGCCATCGCCCTTTCCGAGGCCAAGCGCCGCCTGATGGCGTTGCACGTCGACCAGCGGCCGGACCCCAGCGCCCTGACGTTCGTCGCCATCGCCGACCCGACGCGTCCCGGCCACGGTGCGTTGAGCCAGCTGGGCTACCAGAGTCCCGACACTCCGTACGACACGGTGTACTTCACCCGCGAATACGACGGGTTGGCCGACCTTCCCGACCGGTTCAACGTCCTGGCCCTCGTCAACGCCGCAGCCGGAATCATCTATCTACACCCCTTTTACGGCGATCTCCCCGCCGACCTTCCCGAGAGGAACGTCACCACGACGGTCACCGACGCTGGGGCCACGGTGACCGACGTCCTGATCCCGACCCCGCACCTGCCCATGTTGCAGCCGCTGCGCAACCTCGGCATGAACGTCGACGGTCTCGAGGCCACGCTCAAGCCGATGGTCGACGCCGGGTACTCGCGCAACGACCCCAAGCCCACCCAGGTGGACGTCACGAAAGCCGATGTGCGCGAACCCGACTCAGAGGACGAACCCAAGAAGCCTCACCGCAACGTGCAAGCGTCCGACGCCGCCCACGAGGTCGAGAACGACGACCACGAGAAGACGGCCGACGCGCCAGGGACCGGCACGCCCTCGCCGGGGACTGCCGAGCCGACCCACGAACCCGATACGGCCGACTCACCCGACGCGACGGACTCACCCGACGCGACCGACCCCGGGAGCCCGGCCAGCTCGGACGAATGACGCGGTCCCGCGCGCCGACATTGGTGCGCGGACCCCCCGTCCACGGCTGGCAAGATCGATTCACGTGCCCAAGAAGCAGTTGACGGACGCCCTTGCGCTCGACGAATCGCCCCAGGACGCCCCCACGCTCGCCGGCTGGCAGGCCACGGGGCTGGCGCTGGCGGCCGCCGCCATGGCGGCCAGGGCCGGGCTCGGCGCGCTGATCGGCGCAGTGCTCGTGGCACCGATCGTCTACGCCCTCGTCCGGTTGCGTCGACACGCTCCCGAGGCACGGTCGACGTCCGGCCTCGTCGGCTCGACGCTGGGCCCGCGGGGCGCCGCCTTCGCCGGCGTCCTGCAGGTGACCGGTTACGCCGTGATCGCAGTGACCGCCGCGCAGACGTTCGGCCTGGTGTGGACGCCGATCGACGTGACGGACGACCTGGACGGCGCGGTGCAGGTCAACCCCTGGCTCTGGTCGACGTGGGCGGTGGCGGCCATCGTCGTCGCCGCGGTGCTGGTGTTCGCCCTTCCCGGGCGGATCGTCGCAAGCCTCGCTGGTGTCTTGGGACTGGGCGGACTGCTGATCCAGTTCTATTACGGCCTCGCCGTCATCGCCCGCCAAGCGTCGGGCACCGCGTCTCAACTCACCGTGGGCAACGATCCGCCGACGGGTCTGGCGGTCGCCGGCATCCTCGCCACCCTGGCCGTCACCACCGCCGGTTTCGAGGTCGTCACCGCCCGCACGCGACGTGGCAGCACCGGCGGCTGGCCGATGAGTCTGGCGATCGCATTCGTGGCAGTCGTCGCGGCCGTTGCCTGGTGGGCCTGCCAGCACAGCGCATACGGCGCGGGCTCGTTGAACGCCGGCGACTTCGGGCTCGCCGTCAACGACTTCTACGGCGACACGGGGACGAAGATCGTCACCTTGGGGTCGGCGATGTTCGTCTTCGCCGCGCTGCTGGCCCTGCTCTGGGGTGTCGGCGCGGTGACGGATCGGCTCGACGTCACGGCGCCGTCGGACGCGGTCTTCGCCGGGATCGTCGTGACCATGGTGGTGCTGGCCGTCGCGGTGATCCAGTTGGGGTGGACGCTCGGATACGTCGGCGCGCTGGTCCTGTTCGCGCTCTATGCCGTCATCGTGGTGGCGAATTCGAAGGTCCCGGCGGAGAGCGTGGTCACCTGGTGGCTGCGGCTCGTCATGCCGGTCGCGCTCGCGGCGGTGGTAGTGCTGCCGCTGCTGTGGGCGGAGTTCTCCCTCCATGCGCTCGCACCGGTCCTCGTCGCCGCCGTCCTGATTGCGGCGGCCGCCGTCACCGCGCTCCTGGGCACCCGCAGCCGCCCTGACTAGGCTGCCCCCGTGGCCGAGCCCCCGATGTCGCCGAATCTGTCCCTGGCGACCCAGGCGTGGCGCTTCGTGGTCACCGGTGGGTTGTCCGCGATCGTCGACTTCGGGCTCTACGTGCTGTTCCTGCACCTCGGCCTGAACGTCAACGTGGCCAAGACGCTCAGCTTCATCGCCGGCACCACCACGGCCTACCTGATCAACCGCCGGTGGACCTTCCAGGCGCCGCCGAGCCGCGCCCGGTTCGTCGCAGTGGTGCTGCTGTACGCCGTGACCTACGGCGTGCAGGTCGGCATCAACTACACCTTCTACACGCTGTGGGACGACAAGCCGTGGCGCGTACCAGTGGCCTTCGTGATCGCACAGGGCACCGCGACGGTGATCAACTTCGTGGTGCAGCGCGCGGTGATCTTCCGGCTGAAGTAGCCACGCCGGCCCAGGCGGTACCCTCGTCACGATGTTCGAAACGACCACCAAGCAGCTGATGGGCTGGGGGCGCACCGCGCCGACCGTCGCCCGGGTGCTCTCGACGCCAGACGCCGAGACCATCGTCGAAGCCGTCACCAGTGCCGACGGCCGCGGCATCGTCGCGCGCGGGCTGGGCCGCTCCTACGGCGACAACGCCCAGAACGGCGGCGGCCTGGTCGTCGACATGACGGCCCTCGACAAGATCCATTCGATCAACGCCGACAACGCGTTGGTGGACGTCGACGGCGGGGTGAACCTGGACCAGCTGATGCGGGCGGCACTGCCGTTCGGCCTCTGGGTGCCCGTGCTGCCCGGCACCCGCCAGGTCACCGTCGGCGGGGCGATCGCCTGCGACATCCACGGCAAGAACCACCACAGCGCGGGCAGCTTCGGCAACCACGTCCGCTCGATGGAGCTGCTGACCGCCGACGGTCAGGTCCGTCACCTCACCCCCGACGGCGAGGACGCCGCGCTCTTCTGGGCGACGGTCGGCGGCAACGGCCTCACGGGCATCATCCTGCGGGCCACCGTGAAGATGACGCCGACGGAGACCGCCTACTTCATCGCCGACGGTGACGTCACGCCCACCCTCGACGACACCATCGCCTTCCACAGCGACGGCAGCGAGGACCGCTACACCTACTCCAGTGCCTGGTTCGACGCCATCAGCGCACCACCGAAGCTGGGGCGGGCGGCCATCTCCCGTGGCTCGCTGGCGCGGCTGGACCAGTTGCCCGAGAAGCTGCAGAAGAACCCGCTGAAATTCGATGCGCCGCAACTGCTTACGTTCCCGGACGTCTTCCCGAACGGTCTGGCCAACAAGTACACCTTCGGCCCGATCGGTGAACTCTGGTATCGCAAGTCGGGTACCTACCGCGGCAAGGTGCAGAACCTGACGCAGTTCTACCACCCGCTCGACATGTTCGGCGAGTGGAACCGGGGCTACGGATCGGCCGGCTTCCTGCAGTACCAGTTCGTGGTTCCGACCGAGGCGGTCGAGGAGTTCAAGCGCATCATCGTCGACGTCCAGCGCTCGGGGCACTACTCGTTCCTCAACGTGTTCAAGCTCTTCGGACCGGGAAACCAAGCGCCGCTGAGCTTTCCGATTCCGGGCTGGAACGTCTGCGTCGACTTCCCGATCAAGGCCGGACTCAACGAATTCGTCACCGAGCTCGACCGGCGGGTGCTCGAATTCGGTGGTCGGCTCTACACCGCCAAGGACTCGCGGACCACCGCGGAGACCTTCCACGCCATGTACCCGCGGATCGACGAGTGGATCGCGATCCGCCGCAGCGTCGACCCCGCCGGAGTGTTCGCCTCCGACATGGCCCGACGTTTGGAGCTTCTGTAAATGGTTTTCGATGCCGTCGGCAACCCCCAGGCCATCCTCGTTCTCGGCGGAACCTCCGAGATCGGTCTGGCGATCGCCGAACGCTACCTGCGCGACGCCTCGGCCCGCGTGATCCTGGCCGACCTCCCGGACCACCCCCGCAAGGCCGACGCCATCGCCGCGATGACGTCGGCGGGTGCCAAGTCCGTGGACTGGGTCGACTTCGACGGCGTCAAGACCGACACTCATCCCGCCGTGATCGACGAGGCCTGGGCGGGTGGTGACGTCGACGTCGCCGTCGTCGCCTTCGGGTTGCTCGGTGACGCCGAGGAGCTATGGCAGAACCAGCGCAAGGCCGTCCAGATCGCCGGAATCAACTACACCGCGGCCGTGTCGGTCGGCGTCCTCCTGGGCGAGAAGATGCGCGCCCAGGGATCGGGTCGCATCATCGCGATGAGCAGTGCGGCCGGGGAACGGGTGCGGCGCTCCAACTTCGTCTACGGCTCCACCAAGGCCGGACTCGACGGCTTCTACCTCGGCCTCGGAGAGGCCTTGCGCGAGTTCGGCGTTCGCGTACTCGTCATCCGACCCGGACAGGTTCGCACGAAGACGACCATCGACTACCTGTCGGCCACCGGCGCGAAGGAAGCTCCGATGACCGTCGACAAGGAGTACGTCGCCGAGCTCGCCGTCACCGCGTCCGCGAAGGGCAAGGACCTGGTGTGGGCGCCCGGCGCGTTCCGGTACGTGATGATGGTGCTGCGCCACGTGCCGCGGCCGATCTTCCGCAAGCTGCCGATCTGACGTCCGGCGGGCAGGAGCGAAGCGACCCGGGGATGAGTGTGCTTTCCACAGCGGGCCGGTCGGCGGCGGCCATGCTCGCCGCGGCGGTGACGGCGGCCCTCGTCGCGGGCGTCGCGCTGATGGCGATCGCGCGGGTCGAGTGGCCCGCATTCAACTCCTCCAACCAACTGCACGCGCTGACCACGGTCGGCCAGTTCGCCTGCCTGGCAGGCCTCTTCGCCGCGGGTTGGCTGTGGCGCACCAACCGCCGACTGATCGCCAGGGCCGTCTCGGTGGTATTCCTCTCCGCCCTGTCGGCCGTCACGCTGGCCATGCCGTTGGGCGCCACCAAGCTCTACCTGTTCGGGGTCTCGGTCGACCAGCAGTTCCGCACCGAGTACCTGACGCGGTTCACCGATTCCGCGGTGCCGCACGACATGACCTACATCGGACTTCCGCCGTACTACCCGAGCGGCTGGTTCTGGTTGGGCGGCCGACTCGCGCACCTGACCGGCACGCCCGCCTGGGAGATGTTCAAGCCGTGGTCGATCATCTCGATCACCGTCGCGATCGCCGTCGCCCTGGCGCTGTGGACGCAGCTGATCCGGTTCGAACTCGCCCTGATCGTGGCCACCGCGACCGCCGCGGCCACGCTGGCCTACGCCCCCGCGGAGCCGTACGCCGCAATCGTCACCGTCCTGCTGCCGCCGATCTTCGCCCTGGCGTGGTCGGGGCTGCGGGCCGACCGCGAGGGGGGCAACGGCTGGGCGGCCGTCGTTGGCGTCGGACTCTTCCTCGGGCTGGCCGCGCTGTTCTACACGCTGTTGCTCGGGTACGCAGCATTCACCGTCACGATCATGGCCCTGCTCGCCGCAGGCACCCGGCGCAGCTGGGCTCCCCTGTCGAGGCTGGCCGTCGTCGCCGTCATCGCCGGGGCCATCGCGCTGATCCACTGGGGGCCGTACGTGCTGGCGGCGTCGCGGGGCGCGCCCGCCGACAAGGGCACCGCCCAGCACTACCTACCCGCCGACGGCGCCCAGCTGACCTTCCCGATGCTCGACTTCACCCTGCTCGGCGCGCTGTGCATGGTGGGCACGCTGTGGCTGGTGGTGCGGGCGCGCACGTCCGTCCGTGCCGGCGCGCTCGCCGTCGGCGTCCTGGCGGTCTACGCGTGGTCCCTGTTGTCGATGCTGACCACTCTTTTGGGCACCACGCTGCTGTCCTTCCGGTTGCAGCCCACCCTCACGGTGCTGCTGACGGCGGCCGGCGCGTTCGGCTTCGTCGAGGCGACGCTGGCCCTCGCCTCCAGGTACACCCCCGCGACGCGGCAGCGCGTCGTCGCCGCGGGCGCGGTCGTCGGCGCGATCGGGGCCGTCACGTTCACCCAGGACATCCCCGACGTGCTCCGACCCGACGTCGTCGTCGCCTACACCGACACCGACGGCAACGGTCAGCGCGCCGACCGCCGTCCACCCGGAGCCGAGCAGTACTACCGCGAGGTCGACGCCACGATCGCCGGGGTCACCGGACGCGCGCGCAACCAGACCGTGGTGCTGACCGCGGACTACAGCTTCCTCGCCTACTACCCGTACTACGGGTTCCAGGGCCTGACGTCGCATTACGCCAACCCGCTCGCGCAGTTCAAGGAGCGGTCCGCGGCCATCGAGGGCTGGGCCACGATCACCAAGCCCGACCAGTTCGTCGCCGCTCTCGACGCGCTGCCCTGGCAGCCGCCGACCGTCTTCCTGATGCGACACGGCGCCAACGACACCTACACGCTGCGACTGGCCAGCGACGTCTACCCGAACCAGCCCAACGTCCGCCGTTATCAGGTCGCACTCGACGCCGCCCTGTTCGACGATTCGCGGTGGGCCGTGTCCGACATTGGCCCGTTCGTCCTGGCAATCCGGCGGTAAGTGATCATGACCGGTGAGAGCCCGACGAGCGGGGAACTATCATCTAGCCCCGTGAGCCGCGACGGAGAAGCAGCCGGGGCCAACCACAGGACCGCTCGCCTCGTCGCCATCGTCGCCGGTCTGCTGGGGTCGCTATTGGCGATCGCGACGCCGTTCCTCCCCGTGACCCAGACGACTGCCGCCCTGAACTGGCCGCAGAACGGCGTCATGCAGAGCGTCGACGCGCCGTTGATCGGCTACGTGCCGACCGACCTGACGGTGACCATCCCCTGCCGCGCCGTCGCGGGTCTGGTCGGTGCCGAGAACGCCAACCGGACCGTCCTGCTGTCCACCGTTCCCAAACAGGCCCCCAAGGCCGTCGACCGCGGGCTCCTGATCGAACGCGTCGGCGGCGACCTGCTGGTGATCGTGCGCAACACCCCGGTGGTCAGTGCCCCGCTGGCCCAGGTGCTGAGCCCCGCCTGCCAGCGGCTGACGTTCACCGCGCACGCCGACAAGGTCACCGCCGAGTTCGTCGGACTCGTCGAGGGGCCTGACGCCGACGGCCAGGCCAAGCCCGGCGACCCGCTGCGCGGCGAGCGCAGTGGCTACGACTTCCGCCCGCAGATCGTCGGCGTCTTCACCGACCTGTCCGGACCCGCGCCCCCCGGCCTGCAGTTCTCGGCCACCGTCGACTCGCGCTACAGCACCTCCCCCACGCTGCTCAAGATGCTGGCGATGGTCGTCGGCATCGCCATGACGGTCGTCGCCCTCGGCGCCCTGCACGTCCTGGACACCGCCGACGGCATGCGGCACCGTAGATTCCTGCCGCCCCGCTGGTGGTCGCTCAAGCCGCTGGACGGCCTGGTGGCCGCGGTCCTGGTGTGGTGGCACTTCGTCGGCGCCAACACCTCCGACGACGGCTACATCCTCACGATGGCGCGGGTCTCCGAGCAGGCCGGCTACATGGCCAACTACTACCGGTGGTTCGGCACGCCGGAGGCGCCGTTCGGGTGGTACTACGACCTGCTGGCGCTGTGGGCGCACGTCACCACCGCCAGCATCTGGGTGCGCCTGCCCACGCTGCTGATGGCCCTGGCCTGCTGGTGGGTGATCAGCCGCGAGGTCATCCCGCGTCTCGGTCACGCGGTCAAGACCAGTCGGGCGGCGGCGTGGACCGCGGCGGGCATGTTCCTGGCCTTCTGGTTGCCGCTCAACAACGGCCTGCGGCCCGAGCCGATCATCGCCCTCGGCATCCTGCTCACCTGGTGTTCGGTGGAACGCGGCGTCGCCACCAGCAGACTGCTGCCGGTCGCGATCGCCGTCATCATCGGCGCCCTCACCCTGTTCTCCGGGCCCACCGGCATCGCCGCCGTCGGGGCGCTGCTGGTCGCCATCGGCCCCCTGAAGACCATCGTGGCGGCGCACACGTCGCGCTTCGGCTACCTCGCGCTGCTCGCGCCGATCATGGCCGCGGGCACCGTCACGATCTTCCTGATCTTCCGCGACCAGACGCTGACCAGCGAGGTCCAGGCCAGCGCGTTCAAGTCCGCCGTCGGCCCCAGCCTCGCGTGGTTCGACGAACACATCCGGTACGAACGCCTGTTCATGGCCAGCCCCGACGGCTCGGTGGCCCGACGCTTCGCGGTGCTCGCGCTGTTGCTCGCGCTGGCCGTGTCGGTCGCAATGTCGTTGCGCAAGGGCCGAATTCCCGGCACCGCCGCCGGACCGGCCCGACGCATCATCGGCATCACGATCATCTCGTTCCTGATGATGATGTTCACGCCGACCAAGTGGACCCACCACTTCGGCGTGTTCGCCGGGCTCGCCGGCTCGCTCGGTGCCTTGGCCGCCGTCGCAGTCGCCTCCGCCGCCATGACGTCACGCCGCAACCGCACCATCTTCGCCGCCACGGTGCTCTTCATGACGGCGTTCTCGTTCGCCAGCGTCAACGGCTGGTGGTACGTGTCGAACTTTGGCGTGCCGTGGTCGAATCAGTTCCCGCAGTACAAGTTCGGCTTCACCACGATCCTGCTGGGGCTGGCCGTGGTCGCGCTGCTGGTGGCGGCCTGGCTGCACTTCACCGGACGGGACGCCTCACCACCGAGCAAGCCGAGACGCTGGTCCTGGGTGGCCCGGGTGCCTCTGACGATCGTCGTGTGGGCACTGGTGGTCTTCGAGGTGATGTCGCTGACCGTGGCGATGGTCGAGCAGTACCCCGCCTGGTCGGTCGGCCGGTCCAACCTCGAGTCGCTGACCGGCAAGACCTGCGGGCTGGCCACCGACGTCCTCGTCGAGCAGGATCCCAACGCGGGCATGTTGGCACCGGTGAGCGCACCGCTGGGGGTCGCGCTCGGACCGTCGTCACAAGGCTTCGGCCCCAACGGGATTCCCGCGGACCTGTCGGCCGACCCCGTCGCCGAACCCCAGGGCAGCAACAACTTCGCCGACACCGACGGGTCCGTGGTCAGTGGCAGCGAGCCGGGCACCGAGGGCGGCACGACGGCCGCCGCGGGCGTCAACGGTTCACGGGCGCGACTCCCCTACAACCTCAACCCCGCCACCACCCCGGTGATGGGCAGCTGGCGCGCGGGCACCCAACAGCCCGCCCAGCTGCGCTCGGCGTGGTACCGCCTACCGCCGCGCGACGAGGCGGGCCCGCTGCTCGTGGTCGCCGCCGCCGGACGCTTCGACCCGGGCGAGGTGACGATCCAGTGGGCCACCGACGAGCAGGCGGCCAGCGGACAACCCGGCGGCAGCGTCGGGTTCGGTGACGTCGGTGCCGTCCCGGCGTGGCGCAACCTGCGCGTCCCGCTGAGCGCCATCCCGACGCAGGCCACCCAGGTGCGGCTCGTCGCCTCCGACCAGGATCTGGCGCCCCAGCACTGGATCGCGGTGACCCCACCGCGGATCCCGCAGCTGCAGACGCTGCAAGACGTCGTCGGGTCCACCGACCCGGTGCTGCTCGACTGGCTGGTCGGCCTGGCGTTCCCGTGCCAGCGGCCCTTCGGCCACCAGAACGGCGTCACCGAGGTGCCCAAGTGGCGGATCCTGCCCGACCGCTTCGGCGCCGAAGCGAACTCTCCGGTCATGGACTACCTGGGCGGCGGCCCCCTGGGCATCACCGAGCTGCTGGTGCGCGCGGTTCCGGTGCCGACGTATCTGAAGGACGACTGGTTCCGCGACTGGGGCGCCCTGCAGAAGCTGAACCCGTGGTACCCCGACGCCCAGCCCGCGCGGCTGGATCTCGGCACCGCTACGCGCAGCGGGTTGTGGAGCCCCGGACCTCTACGTTTGAGCTGAGGCCCGCATGGCGGCGCGGCGCACACGAGTGCGTCGCCTAGCATCGAACCTCGTGCCCGCCCGGACCCTTCGACTCATCGCGATCATCGCGGGGGCCCTGGGACTCCTGCTGTGCGCCCTCACCCCGCTCCTTCCCGTCAAGCAGACGACGGCCACGATCCTGTGGCCTCAGGGCGTCGGGACCGACGGTCTGATCACCGACGTGACGGCCCCGCTGGTCTCCGGCGCACCGCTGGCGCTCGACGCGACCATCCCCTGCCAGGTGATCTCGACGCTGCCCGCTGCGGGCGGGGTGGTCCTGTCGACCATCCCCGACGGCGGCATCGACGCCGGGCGCAACGGACTGTTCGTCCGGGCCACCGCCGACAGCGTCATCGTGGCGTTCCGTGACTCGGTGGCCGCCGTCGCACCGCGGACGGCGGTCAGCTCCGGAGCCTGCAGCTCCCTGCACGTGTGGGCCAACGTCGGCGGGGTCGGCGCGGACTTCGTCGGCATCCCCGGCGCCACCGGCACCCTCGCCCCGGAGAAGAAGCCTCAGGTGGCCGGTGTGTTCACCGATCTGAAGGTCGCCGCCCAGCCCGGACTGTCCGCCCGCGTGGACGTCGACACCCGCTTCGTCACCTCGCCGACGGCGCTGAAGACCGCACTGATGATCCTCGGCGTGCTGTCCACCATCGCGTCGATCGTGGCGCTGGCCCTGCTGGACCGCTCGAGCCGCCGCGCCACGGGTGCGTGGCGCCGGTTCTGGCGCGCGGGGGTGGCGACCTGGCTCGCCGACGGCGCCGTCGTCGGCGCCCTGCTGCTCTGGCACGTCGTCGGGGCGATCTCCTCGGACGACGGGTACAACCTGACCATTGCGCGGGTGTCCGGCGACGCCGGCTACGTCGCCAACTACTACCGCTACTTCGGTGCGTCCGAGGCACCCTTCGACTGGTATCAGTCCGTACTCGCGCACCTCTCGGCGATCAGCACCGCCGGGGTGTGGATGCGGCTGCCCGCCACGCTCGCCGGCCTGGCCACCTGGATGCTGTTGAGCCGCTGGGTGCTGCCCCGGCTCGGCAGGCGGCTGGCCGCCAACCGGGTGGCCGTCTGGACCGGGGCCGCGGTCTTCCTCGCCGCGTGGCTGCCCTTCAACAACGGCCTGCGCCCCGAGCCGCTGATCGCCTTCGGTGCGCTGCTGACGTGGGTCCTCGTCGAGTACGCGATCGGTACCCGCCGGTCGTGGCCCGCCGCCCTGGCAATCGTGGTCGCGATGTTCAGCGTCACCCTCGCTCCGCAGGGCCTGATCGCCGTCGCCCCGCTCCTGGTTGGCTCCCGGGCCATCGCCAGGAACGTCCGGACCCGACCGGCCGGTCTGCTGGCGCCGCTGGCCGCCTTCGCCGCGTCGCTGTCGCTGGTCTTCGTGATCGTCTTCCGCGACCAGACGCTGGCGACGGTCGCCGAATCGGCCAGGATCAAGTACACCGTCGGCCCCACCATCTCCTGGTATCAGGAGTTCCTGCGCTACTACTTCCTGACCGTCGAGGACAGCGTCGACGGCTCCCTTACCCGGCGCTTCTCGGTGCTGATCCTGCTGCTGTGCCTCTTCGGCCTGCTGGCGGTCATCCTGCGCCGTGGCAGCCTGCCCGGCATGGCGACCGCACCGGTGTGGCGACTGCTGGGCACCACCGCGGTCGGCCTGCTGCTGCTGACGTTCACCCCGACGAAGTGGGCCATCCAGTTCGGCGCGTTCGCCGGGCTCGCCGGCGCACTGGGCGCCGTCACCGCCTTCACCTTCTCCCGCGTCGGCCTGCACAGCCGACGCAACCTCGCCCTCTACGTCACCGCCCTGCTGTTCGTGCTGGCGTGGGCGACGTCGGGCATCAACGGCTGGTTCTACGTCGGCAACTACGGGGTGCCGTGGTTCGACAAGCAGCCCGTGCTCGCGGGTCAACCGGTGACGTCGATGTTCCTCGGGTTGGCCATCCTCTCCGGCCTGCTGGCCGGCTGGCTGCACTTCCGCATGGACTACACCGGGCACACCGAGGTCGAGAACACCCGGCGCAACCGCGTGCTGGCCTCGACCCCGCTGCTGGTGGTGGCGACGCTGATGGTGCTGCTCGAGGTCGGGTCGATGGTCAAGGGCGCCGCCGCCCGCTACCCCAACTACACGACCGCCAAGGCCGACGTCGACGCGCTGGCGTCCGGCCTTGGGGCGACCAGCTGTGCGATGGCCGATGCCGTCCTGGTCGAGACGGACCCGAATGCCGGCCTGCTGCAACCTGTTTCGGGTCAGCAGTTCGGACCCGCCGGACCGCTCGGCGGCACCGACCCGCAGGGCTTCACCCCCAACGGGGTCAGCGACAGCCTGCTTCCACCGGAGCCCGTCACCGCCAACCCGGGCACCGTGAACTCGCCGGGATCACCCGACAAGCCGAACGTCGGCATCGGATTCTCCGCGGGCACCGGCGGTGGCTACGGCCCCGTGGGCGTCAACGGCTCGCGGGTGTTCCTGCCCTTCGGGCTCGACCCCGCGCGGACCCCCGTGATGGGCAGCTACGGCGAGAACGCCGCGGCCGCCAAGGCGACGTCGGCCTGGTACGAACTGCCGCCGCGGACGCCCGATCGACCCCTGGTCACCGTCTCCGCTGCCGGTGCGATCTGGTCGGTCGACGAGGAGGGCGACTTCAACTACGGCCAGTCGCTGAAACTCCAATGGGGCGTGCGCAATCCGGACGGCAGCTTCCGCGCGCTCGCGGCGGTCGAGCCCATCGACCCGTTGGTGCCACAGCGGGCCTGGCGCAACCTGCGCTTCCCGTTGGCGTGGGCACCGCCGGAGGCCAACGTGGCGCGCATCGTCGCCGACGACCCCAACCTGTCCACCGACCAGTGGTTCGCGTTCACGCCGCCGCGCGTACCGACCCTGGAGTCCGCACAGCAGTTCCTGGGCTCCACGACACCCGTGCTGATGGACATCGCCACCGCGGCGAACTTCCCGTGCCAGCGCCCGGCGTCCCAGCACCTCGGCATCGCCGAGCTTCCGGACTACCGAATCCTGCCCAACGCCAAACAGGTCGTGGTGTCGTCGAACCAGTGGCAGTCCGCCGACGACGGCGGCCCCTTCCTCTACATCCAGGCGCTGCTGCGCACGTCCACCGTGCCGACCTACCTCAGCGGCGACTGGTATCGCGACTGGGGCACCATCGAGCGCTACGACCGGATCGTGCCCGCGGCCACCGCACCCGACGTCACCGTCGACCAGGGCACCGAGACGGTTCTGGGGTGGACCCGCCGCGGACCCATCCGAGCCCTGCCACTGGAGACGGACAAGTGAGGACTACCCGCTGGGTGGCGATGATCGCGGGGCTCATCGGCTTCGTGCTGTCGGTGCTGACCCCACTGCTGCCGGTCGTGCAGACCACCGCGACGGTGAACTGGCCGCAAGGTGGACAGGTCGCCAACGTGACCGCCCCGCTCATCACCCTGACGCCGGTCACCATGACGGCGACCGTGCCCTGTGACGTGTTGCGCGACATGGCCAATCGTGGCGGCGGGACGGTGTTGGGCACCGCCCCGCCCAACACCAAGGACGCGGCGCTGAACTCGTTGTTCGTCAACGTCAGCGGAAAGCTGAACGATCAGCGGGTCACCGTCACCGACCGCAACGTCGTCGTGGCCACCATGCCGATGTACCGGGTCCTCGGCCCCGAGTGCACCCGCATGGAGATCACCTCGTCCGAGGCCGGCACGTTCGCCACGTTCCCGGGGATGAGCGATCCGACCGACCCCCAGAAGGACTTCCGCTCGGGGTTCGCCGACCCCAACCTGCGACCCAACTTCGTCGGGGTCTTCACCGATCTCACCGGACCTGCACCGCAGGGACTCTCGCTGTCGGCGACGGTCGACACCCGCTTCACCACCAAGCCGACCGCCGTGAAGCTCGCGGCGATGCTGCTCGCCATCGTGGCCACCGTCGTCGCGCTGGTCGCCCTGTGGCGTCTCGACCAGCTCGACGGCCGCCGAATGCAGCGCGTCATCCCGGCGCGGTGGCGTACCTTCTCGGCGACCGACGTCGTGGTGGTCTGCGGGTTCCTGATCTGGCACGTCATCGGGGCCAACTCGTCCGACGACGGGTACATCCTGCAGATGGCCCGCGTCGCCGACCGCGCCGGCTACATGTCCAACTACTTCCGGTGGTTCGGCAGCCCCGAGGATCCCTTCGGCTGGTTCTACAACGTCCTGGCGCTGATGACGCACGTCAGCGACGCCAGCATCTGGATGCGCCTGCCGGACTTGATCTGTGCGCTGGTGTGCTGGCTGCTGCTCTCGCGCGAGGTGCTGCCCCGGCTCGGACCTGCGGTGGCCTCGAGCCGGTCGGCCACGTGGGCCGCGGGTCTGGTCCTGATGGCCGCCTGGATGCCGTTCAACAACGGTCTGCGGCCCGAGGGTCAGATCGCCACCGGCGCCCTCATCACCTACGTGCTCATCGAGCGGGCCATCATCTCCGGCCGGCTCACTCCGGCGGCGCTGGCGATCGTCTCGGCCGCCTTCACCCTGGGCATTCAGCCGACCGGCCTGATCGCCGTCGCAGCGCTGCTGGCCGGCGGTCGTCCACTGTTGCGCATCCTGGTGCGACGCCACCGCGTCGTCGGCACCTGGCCGCTGGTGTTGCCGCTGCTGGCCGCGGGCACCATCATCCTCGCGATCGTCTTCGCCGACCAGACGCTGGCAACGGTGTTGGAGGCCACCAGAATTCGCACCGCGATCGGCCCCAGCCAGGCCTGGTACACCGAGAACCTGCGCTACTACTACCTGATCCTGCCGACGGTCGACGGGTCGCTGTCGCGGCGCTTCGGCTTCATGATCACCGCGTTGTCGTTGTTCGCGTCGCTGTTCATCATGTTGCGTCGCGGGCGGGTTCCCGGCGTCGCGCGCGGACCGGTGTGGCGCCTCGTCGGCATCATCTTCGGCACCATGTTCTTCCTGATGTTCACCCCCACCAAGTGGGTGCACCACTTCGGTCTGTTCGCCGCCGTCGGGGCCGCGATGGCGGCGGTCGCCACGGTGCTGGTGTCCCGGGTGGTACTGCGCTCGGCCCGCAACCGGATGGCGTTCACCGCAGCGGTGCTCTTCGTGACCGCGCTGACCTTCTCGACGACCAACGGCTGGTGGTACGTCTCCAGTTACGGCGTTCCGTTCAACAACGCGCTGCCGAAGATCGGCGGGGTGACCGTCAGTTCGATCTTCTTCGCGCTCTTCGGCATTGCCGCACTGTGGGCCTTCTGGCTGCACCTGGCGCGCGACCGGTCCGAGAGCAGGGTGGTGCGGCTGGTGACCGCGGCGCCGATCCCGGTCGTCGCCGGGTTCATGGTCGTGGTGTTCGTCGGGTCGATGCTCGTCGGCGTGGTGCGGCAGTACCCGACGTACTCGAATGGTTCGTCGAATCTCGCCGCGTTCGGCGGCGGCTGTGGTCTGGCCGACGACGTGCTCGTCGAGCCGGACGCCAACGCAGGCTTCCTCGCGGCGTTGCCGGGCAGCTACGGCCCGCTTGGGCCGCTCGGTGGCGTCGGCTCCGTCGGGTTCACCCCCAATGGCGTCCCGGAGCACATCGTCGCCGAGGCGATCCGCAGTGACCTGCCGACGCCGGGCACCGACTACGACTGGGACGCCCCGGTCAAGTTGTCGAGCCCCGGACTGAACGGGTCGACGGTTCCGCTGCCGTTCGGCCTCGACCCTCGGCGCGTGCCGCTGGCGGGTACCTACGTCAACGGCCCTGCGCAACAACAGAGTCGGCTGACCTCGGCGTGGTACCAGCTGCCCGCCGCGGACGAGGCTCACCCGCTGGTGGTCGTCACGGCCGCCGGCAGCGTCACCGGCAACAGCATCTTCAACGGACGGACAGAGGGCCAGCGCGTCGAATTGGAGTACGGCAGAACGGGTCCCGACGGCGCGCCCCAGGCCGCGGGCCGCGTGACGCCGTACGACATCGGACCGATCCCGTCGTGGCGCAATCTGCGCTTCGACCGCTCGCAGATCCCGGCCGACGCGACGTCGGTCCGGATCGTGGCCGAGGACCTGTCGCTGACGCCCGGCGACTGGGTCGCCGTCACGCCGCCGCGCGTGCCCGAACTGAAGACGGTGCAGCAGTACGTCGGTTCGACCCAGCCGGTGCTGCTCGACTGGGCCGTCGGTCTGGCCTTCCCGTGCCAGCAGCCGATGCTGCACGCCGACGGGGTCACCGAGATTCCGAAGTTCCGCATCACGCCGGACTACAACGCCAAGCGCAAGGACACCGACACCTGGCAGGACGGCCTCAACGGAGGCCTGCTCGGGATCACCGATCTGCTGTTGCGGCAGAACCTGATGGCCACGTACCTGAACCACGACTGGGGCCGGGACTGGGGTTCGTTGCGCAAGTTCGACACCGTCGTCGAGGCGCAGCCGGCTCAGATCGAGCTGGGCTCCGCAACGCACAGCGGGCTGTACTCGCCAGGGAGGATCCGCATCAAGCCCTGAGGCCGGCGACGACCACTCGCACCATGCGGCGGGCGTCGTAGCCAGGGTCGCCGTCGGCGCCGATGCAGATGTTGCCGACGCCGCGCATGAGCCACAGGGCGTCGACGTCGGGGATGAGGTCGTCGGCCGCGGCGGTGAGGAGCTCCTGGCAGACCGGGACGAGCCGACTCAGGAAGTAGGCGTGCAGGCTCTCGTAACCCGAGGAGTCCGACTGCCAGGCGTGCGCCAGACCGTGTTTGGTGACCAGGAAATCGACGAAGAGGTCGATCCACGTCGACAGCGCGTCGTACGCAGAATCCTTGTCGCGCAACAGCGTTGGACCCGCCTCTGCACAGGCCTCGACCTGATGGCGGTAGACGGCGACGATGAGGTCGGCCCGCTTCGGGAAGTGCCGGTAGATGGTGCCGACGCCGACCCCGGCTGCGGCCGCGATGTCTCGCACGGGTACGTCGACCCCGGACTCCACGAACGCGGCGGCGGCCGCCGCGAGCAAGGTCTCTTCGTTGCGGCGAGCATCCGAACGCTTGCGCGGCGCAGTCACGTGTCACTCTCCGTCTAGCGAAACGGAACATGGTTCCGTATAGTCCGATATGAGGAACGTTGTTCCGGTTACCCAGTCTATCGGCCTCGAGGAGGCATGCACGTGACGGAGTCATCCCCGGTGCGGTTCGGCATCATGACCGCACCTCAACAGGTCACCTACGCCGACGTGCTGCGCGTGTGGCGGGAGGCCGACGCGCTTCCCCAGCTCGAGCACGCCTGGTTGTTCGACCATCTGCTGCCGATCGGCGGCGATCCCGACGGTCCGATCTTCGAGGGGTGGACACTGCTCGCGGCGCTGGCCGGCCAGACAAGCCGGCTGAGGATGGGACTGCTGGTCACCAGCAACCGCTTTCGGCCGCCGGCTCTGCTCGCCAAGATCGCCACCACCGTCGACGTCGTCTCCGGAGGGCGTCTGGACTTCGGAATCGGCGCCGGGTCGCGGCCGAGCCACCCGCTGGCCCGGCGCGAGTACGAGGCACACGGCCTGCCCTACGACGACTTCGCCGACTCCGTCGCCCGCCTCGCCGAGGCGCTGGTGGTGATCAAGAAGTCCTGGACCGAGACCGAGCCGTTCGACTTCACCGGCAACCACGTCACGGTCGCCGGAGCGTTCGGCAATCCCAAGCCCGTTCAGCGACCGCACCCGCCAATCGTGATCGGAGGGCGGTCCGCCATGCTGCTGCGCGTCGTCGCCGAGCATGCCGACGTCTGGAACATCCCCGGCGGAGACCTCGACGACGCCGTCGAACGCAGCGCCCGCCTGGACCGCTACTGCAGCGAGATCGGGCGCGATCCCGCCTCGATCACGAGGTCGATGCACCTCTCCGTCTCCTATGACCGGCCCGACCACACCCGCGACGCGATCGGCCAGGCCGTCGACGCCGGCTTCGGTCATCTGATCCTCGGACTGCCGGATCCCTACCCCGCCGGCGTCGCCCAGTGGGTGGTCGACGAGCTCGTTCGCCCCTGGGTCTGACGGCGTCGTCGTAGGGTCGACGCATGAGTGACCGCACCACGCTGGGCAGGGCGACGATCACCCGGGTCTTCGAGTGGGAGTTCGACATTGGCACCGGCCTGTTCGCCGACACCCCGGCGCAGGCGTGGGTGGACGAAGCCGAGCTCTTGGTCCCGACCTTCTACGATCCCGAGCGCGGGCGGTGGCGCGTGGCCCTGCAGAGCTGGGTGGTCGAGGTCGACGGGATGACCGTCGTGGTGGACACCGGTGTCGGCAACGGCCGGGAGCGCCCGCACCTTCCGGCGCTGTCGGGCTTGAGCACGGACTTCCTCGCCGCGCTCGAGCGAGCCGGAGTGTCCGCCGACGAGGTCGACGTGGTGGTCAACACTCACCTGCACACCGACCATGTCGGCTGGAACACCCGGCTGGTCGACGGTACCTGGGTGCCGACGTTCCCCAACGCCCGCTATCTGATGCCCGAGGCCGATTATCGGTTCTTCGCGCCGGACGGACCCGGGGCGTCCGAAGGGTCACGGATCGTGTTCGCGGACAGCGTGTTTCCCGTCGCCGATCAGATGGAACTGTGGTCTGACGACCTCCAGCTCAGCGAGTCGCTACGGCTGCGCCCCGCCGCCGGACACACCCCCGGCTCGTCGGTGCTGTGGCTCGACGCGGGGCAGCCCGCGGTGTTCGTCGGCGACATGACTCACTGTCCCATCCAGATCGCCAGGCCCGACGACCCGTGCGGATTCGACGTGGACGCGGCTGCCGCGGCGGTGAGCCGCAAGCGGGTGTTCACCGAGGCCTCCCGCTCGCGGGCGGCGGTGATCCCGGCGCACTATCCGGGTCACGGCGGCGCGACGCTGGTGGCGCGCGGGGACCGGTTCGAGGTCGACGACTGGCTGGACTTGCCGGGAATCTAGCTCGCCGGTTGGCGCGTCGCGAACTCGTGTTCGTTGAGTTCGCGTTCGCGGTGGACGCGGTTGGCGCGGTCCTGTTCGCGGGTGGTCGTGCGCCGCGGCATGGTCAGGCCCGACGCGTGGCGTGCTGGCACCCCGGTCGCGGTCACTGTTGCGGTGGGTGCGGACAACTCGGGGAAGAGCAGTCGGCTGCCCGGGGTGGTGACGTGAGTGCGCCCGTCGGGCGCAGTCCACACGACGGTGCCGTCGTCGAATTGCTCATCCCGCCAACCTTTTTGGCCGCCCCAGAACGTCTTGAGCAAGTGATGTCGTCGGCATAGGCATTTCAGGTTGGATGCCGCCGTGGGCCCACAGGGCCACGGAATCGTATGATCCAGATCGCAATTCGTGGCGGGTACCCGGCAGCCCGGGAAGCGGCACGTCAGGTCGCGGCACCTGACGAAGTCGGCCAACTTCTTCGACGGCCGGTAGCGGGGTTCGGGTGGTGCTTGCCCGGGGTGCACGATCCGGGTGATCGTCGCCCCGATGGTGGCGCGGCAGGCGATCGCCCCGGGCAGAAACTGCCCGCCCATCAACGCCGCAGGCCGCAGGCTGGCCAGCCGCCCCGGTGCGGGGGTGAGGGCTTCGGTGAGGGTGAGCTCGCGTAGTGGCTTGCTGAACATGGGCGGGGCTTCGCCGTCGAGAGCCGTGCGCTCATTGGCGGGGGCACCCGAGCCGTTGTTCTCGGGCGACTCCGATTGGGTCGCAGAATCGTTCGCGCGGTCGGGGTTCGCGGGGATATCGGTCGACTCGCGCTGGGCGGCAGCCTCGTTGGGGTTGGCTGAGTGGTCGGTGGTTTCGTCGACGCAGGCGCCCTCAGCGTCCTCAGCGTCCTCGGCGTCCTCGCAGTCGTCGACACCGTTCGACCCGTCCGGCCCGTCCGGGTCACGGTCGGGCGTCGGCTGAGGTGCCGGTGGCGCCGGCTCCGGTGCGGGCCGCTCCTCGAGGGTCTCTTGGCTGGCGATCACGTAGACCACCACCCCCGTCGCGGGTGGGTTGTCCGCGGCGGTGCAGTCCTCGGTCCCGCACAGGCAGGCCAAGCGGTCGTTGCGATGGCACATGGCGCCGTAGGCATCCGCGCGGCGTTGATCCAGGGTCCGCGGGTCAGCCGGACACACGGTACGGGCCAAGGCGTCCAACCGGGCGTCGAACGCCTTGGCGTCGGTCGCGAACAGCGTCGCGAAGACCGTCGCCATCCCACTGCCGTCGTCCTCCCCAACCTCCACCGACCGACCCCGGGCGCGGGTCTCGGTCCGGATCACCGCCTGCGGGTCGACCTGGGCGACGACCGCGTCGATCGTCTTCTCCAGCGCGGCGACCGACATGGGTTCGCGGTCACGCAACGCCTCGGCCAACAGTCGGTCGAGTTCATGCAACGCCGACGGGTCGACCACCAAGGCACCGCGCTGCACCACCGTCCGCACGATCGCGTAGGTGATCAGCCCGTCGGCGAACACCTCGGCGACCTGGGGGAACCGTTCGTGCAGCGCCACCGCGACCAGGAGTTGGTTGGACGCGGCGCCGGGGGTGATCCGCAGGACCGCCCCAAGGTGGGCGGCCACGGCGTCCCAGGTGTCGGTGCACCACATGTCCCGTTCATCGGACCCGTCGGCGGCATGGGCGGCCTGAAACATCTCCGCCATCTCGGCGACCTTGCGGGCGCACGCCGCGGACTCCGCCCGCGACCACCCCTCCACCCCGCCCGCACCCGAGGTGCCGACGGCGGTGGAGGCCACTGACTCGAACATACATTCGACGATACCCGCGGACGCCGACGCGCAACAGACCCCGCCGCCAGCCTGTGGATAACTACGAAAACGTCAGGGACGCAGGACGACCCGACGGATCAGAGTGGCGTCAGACCGTGCTTGCGCAGCACCTTGTTGCGACTCTGCTTGTCCCGCAACAGCTGCATCGACTTGCGCAGCAGGAGCCGCGTCTCGTGCGGCTCGATGACGCCGTCGATGTAACCCCGCTCGGCCGCAATCCACGGCGTCGCCAGGTTGAGGTTGTAGCCCTCGATGAAGTCCGCGCGGATCTTCTGCACCTCGGGTGAGGTCGGATCGGGGAAGCGCTTCACCAGCAGCTGCGCCGCACCCTCGGCACCGATCACCGCAATGCGCGCGGTGGGCCAGGCGAAGTTCAGGTCGGCCGACAACTGCTTGGAGCCCATCACCGCGTACCCGCCGCCGTAAGCCTTGCGGATCACGAAGGTCACCTTCGGCACGTCCGCTTCCACGATGGCGTTGAAGAACCGGCCGCCGCGCTTGATGATGCCGCCCTTCTCCTCCTCGAGCCCCGGCATGGCGCCCGGGGTGTCGACGACGAAGACCAGCGGGAGGTTGAACGAGTCGCAGAACCGGATGAAACCGGCAGCCTTGTCGGAGGCCTCGTTGCCCACGGCGCCGGCGTTGTTCAGCGGCTGGTTGGCGATGACGCCGACGGGATGGCCGTCGACGCGGGCGAACGCGGTGATCATCGACGGGCTGCGCTGCTCGGCGATCTCGAAGACGTCGCCGTCGTCGAAGATCCGGAGCAGGATCTCGTGCATGTCGTAGGCCTGGTTGTCCGAGTCCGGCACGATCGTGTCGAGTTCCAGGTCCGACGGCGTGATCTCGGGCTCCAGCCCGGGGTTGACGATCGGCGCGCCGTCGAAGTGGTTGGGCGGCAGGAAGCTCAGGTAGTCGCGCACGTACTGGTAGGCGGCACTCTCCGACTCGACGACCTTGTGGATGTTGCCGCGTTGCGCCTGTACGTCGGCGCCACCGAGCTCGTCGAAGGTGACGTCCTCACCGGTGACGTCCTTGATCACGTCGGGGCCGGTGATGAACATGTAGCCCTGATCCCGCACGGCGACGATCAGATCGGTCTGGATCGGCGAATAGACTGCTCCGCCAGCACATTTGCCGAAGATCAGCGAGATCTCGGGCACCAGGCCGCGGAGCATCTCGTGGCGTCGGCCCAGCTCGGCGTACCAGGCCAGCGACGTCGCGGCGTCCTGGATGCGGGCGCCGCCGGAGTCGTTGATGCCGATGATCGGGCAGCCGACCATGGCCACCCACTCCATCAGGCGGGCCACCTTGCGGCCGAACATCTCCCCGACCGAACCCTGGAACACCGTCTGGTCGTGGCTGAACACGCCGACCGGGCGTCCGTCGATGGTGCCGTGACCGGTCACCACGCCGTCGCCGTAGAAGGCGTTGGGGTCACCGGGGGTGCGGGCGAGCGCGCCGATCTCCAGGAAGCTGCCCGGGTCGAGCAGTTCGTGGATGCGGGCGCGGGCGCTCGGGATGCCCTTCTTGTCGCGGCGGGCCTTCGCCTTCTCGTCGCCCGGGTCCTTGGCGAGCTCCAACCGCTCACGGAGCTCGGCCAGCTTCTCGGCCGTGGTGTGGGCTCTGGTGGCGACGGGTGCCGCTTCCTGGGTCACTTGTGCTCGCTCTCGATGCGGTTGATCGCCTCACTCATGTGCGCGCCGACCTTCGCAATGTACGGCTCGTCGATCGCCTGAATGTGCTCGCCCCCGATGTTCACGACCTCGAGATCGGAGACGAACTCGCCCCAGCCACCGTCGGGCTGACGCGTCGAGTAGGCAGGCTCGAAGGTGATGGCGTCGTCGTGATAGCGGTCGGCCATGTAGAGCGTGACGTGCCCGTCGTAGTTCTTGATGTCGGCGACGTCGAGCGCACGCTGATCGAGGTACGACGTGCGCTGGTGCTCGATGATCCCGCCCGGGATCTGCACGCCGGAGTCCTTGACCGCGTTGAGGACGAACTCGACCTGCCCGGCGTCGTCGAGGTTTTCGAGCTCCTCGTAGGGGATCGCCGGAATCTGCACGTTGAACGTCTTCTCGGCGAACTTCGCGTACCGGTCCCAGCGGGCCCTGGTCCCTTCCGTCGACGTGTCGATCGGCTCGCCGGGTCGCACGCAGTCGATCAGGCCGACGAACCGTACGTCCGCACCGGCCTCCTTCAGACCGATCGCGCAGGCGTAGGACAGGGCCCCACCCAGCGACCAGCCGGCGAGGATGAACGGCTTGCCGGTCTTGCCCTCGGTCCAGCCGTTGAGCTCCAACAACTTCGGGACGTACTGGGCGGCCCGCTCCTCGATGGTGCCCTCGACCCGCTCCAGTCCGATCATCGGCACGCCGGCGGGCAGCCGCTTGAGCAGCGGCTCGTAGACCACCGTCGAGCCACCCGCGGCGTGGAACACGAACACCGGAACGTCGCTGTCGTGCTCGGCCCCGCGGATGGTCCGGACGAACCCGTCGAGCTCGCCCGCTTCGAGGAACTCGCGCACGGTGGAGGCCAGCTCCTCGATGGTCTGCGCCTTCTTGACGTCCTCGGCGGTGATCGGCCCCTCGGCGCGCTCGGTCAGCCGCTGCGCCATCTTCTGCGCTTCGGAGTCGGTGAGTTCCCGCAGTGAGTTGAAGATGCCGCCCGGCGACTTGCCGGTGACGATCGCCCACGTCGCGAATGTCACGCGCTCGGCGGCGTCACGCGGCGGTACGTCGGAGTTCAACGCCTCCGAGATCGCCTGCTGGTTGAGCACCTGCGCCGCACCGGCCAGGTTCGGCGACTTCGCGGCGGCCGACGGCCCGGCCGGATTGGTCGGTGGTGGTGGCGGGGGCGGGACGATCCCCGCGGTCTCGATCGGAGCCGCGGGTGGGGCGGGAGCGTCGCTCTCCACCGGGATCCCGACCTCGGCCGCCTTCTTGGTGAGCACCTCCTCGAGCTCGGCCACCGTGGTGGCTCCGCCCATCAGCTCGGCCTGCGCGGCGGCGATCTCCTCGTCGGTCTGCGTCTTCTGCACTTCCGCGAGCTGACCCACCTCGTCGCGGTGCTCGATGGCGTACTGGATCAGCTTCTCGACGGCATACAGGTTCGCGTCGCGCACCGCGGTCAATTGGATTGGCGGCAGGTCGAAGTCGTACTCGACGCGGTTCTTGATGCGGACCGCCATCAACGAGTCCAGGCCCAGCTCGATGAGCGGCACCTCCCACGGCAGGTCCTCGGGCTCGTATCCCATGGCGCTGCCGACGATCGTGCCCAAGCGCTGCGCGATCGTCTCGCCCGACTCGGGTGACCACTTGGCGAAGTCGGCTGCGAGACCAGCTCCGGCGGTGAGGTTGTCCTGCAGGATCGCCGCGTCGTCCTCGGGCTCCGGCTCGTCGACCGGAATCGGCTGCGCCACCGCCACTTCGCTGACGGCCGCGCCGGCGCCGACGGCGGTCGGCAACGCCGTTGCCTGTCCGGCGCGCGTCACGATCGCGTCGTAGACCAACGTGAAGGACTCATGGATGCGGGCGTGGACCTGCACCGTCGCCCCGCCGGGGTGACGGGTCAGCGTCGTCACCAGCCGGGCGTCGTCCGCCGGTACCGCGCGCTGCTCGTAGGCGGTCAGCTTCGCGTCCGGGAGCACCTGCACCGCAGCGGCTTTCACCAGTGCGGCCAGGTCGGTCGTGGCGCGCGGGGTGTACTCCCACACGTGGCGACCGTCGGGCATCGCGACATGGGTGCCAGGGACGACGTTGGAGCCGTCGCCGGAGAACCGGACGTCGAGCCAGTGCGGCTTGCGCTTGAATCGCGTCGGGGGGATGTCGGCGTACTCACCGGGCCCGAACAGGGTGCGGAAGTCCAGGTCGTGGCCGTAGGTGAACAGCTGCGCCATGGCCGAGGTCATCGAGTCGACCTCGTCCTGCTTGCGGGCCAACGTCGCGATCAACTGCCCGTCGTGCAGACCCGCCGTGGCCGTCGTCAAGCCAACCTGCATGAGCGCCACCGGATTTGGTGCCAACTCGAGGAACGTGGTGTGCCCGTCGTCGACGGCGTTGCGGATGCCGTGGGTGAAGTAGACGCTGTGCCGCAGCCCCTTCTTCCAGTAGTCGACGTCGTGGATGGGCTCGGCGCCGGCGCGGATCAGCTGGCCTTCGTGGACCGTGGAGTAGTACGCCGTCCGCAGTGGATGCGGCTCGATTCCCGTGATCTCGGCCGAGAGTTCACCGAGCAGCGGGTCCATCTGCTGAGTGTGGCTGGCGCCCTTGGTCTGGAACTTGCGGGCGAACTTGCCCTCGGACTCGGCCCTCGCGATGATCGCGTCGATCTGCTCGGGCGGGCCACCGATGACGGTCTGGGTGGGTGCCGCGTAGACGCACACCTCCAGACCGGGGTACTCGGAGAACACGGTCTTGATCTCGTCGGCGGAGTACTCGACGAGCGCCATCAGGCGGATGTACTCGCCGAACAGCATGGCCTCGCCCTCGCCCATCAGGTGGGCCCGCGAGCAGATGGTGCGGGTGGCGTCCTCCAGCGACAG
>Ga0209051_1000651_pt1 | contig 39360 bp, 32 predicted proteins | sample AraplaCvi_mMS_r2_2_FD_184286 | JGI IMG/M metagenome (GOLD analysis project Ga0209051, IMG submission 184286) | Arabidopsis root microbial communities from North Carolina, USA - plate scrape MF_Cvi_mMS_r2 (SPAdes) (version 2) | ecosystem: Host-associated > Plants > Roots > Endosphere | place...
CTCCTCGCGCCGGTGCCGCGGTGTGCGGACCAGTGCGCCAGGGACCGACGTCTTGTGCCGGGCGTCGGTGCCCACGACCACGTTCTCCAACGCCGTCATCTCACCCCAGAGCCGAATGTTCTGGAACGTCCTGGCGATGCCCCGCCGCGTGATCTCGTGCCGCTTGATCTTGCCCAGCGGCGCACCGTCGAACATCACCGTGCCCGACGTCGGCCGGTAGACGCCGGTGATGGCGTTGAAGCACGTCGTCTTGCCGGCGCCGTTGGGTCCGATGAGACCGAGGATCTCACCGCGCTTGATGTCGAAGGTCACCGCGTCGAGAGCGGTCAACCCACCGAACTTCACCGTCAAGTCGGTGGTTTGGAGCAGTGTTTCGCCCTCGGCCGTCTTCACCTCGCGGTGCAGTGCCGCCATCTCCTCGTCGATTACCGGTTCGTCGGTCATGCCGCCGCCTTCGAATCGTCGGCCTTGCTCAACAACTTCTTGGCCGACGAGGCGTAGGCGAGAAGCTGTTGGCGCACCGGGAACAAGCCCTGCGGGCGGAAGATCATCAACACCACCAGCGCCAGGCCGAAGAACAAGTACTTGAGGTCACCGAGGTTGACCCCGAACAAGTGCACCCCGAGCAGTCGGTTGGGCAGGTACACGACGATGAACGCGCCGAAGATGACGCCCAACTTGTTGCCCTGGCCGCCGAGCACGACCGCGACCAGGAACAGCATCGAGTTGATGATGTTGAAGTTGGTCGGGGCGACGTACTGCACCTGCCCGGCGTACAACGCTCCGGACAGCCCGCCGATCCCGGCGCCGATCACGAACGCCCACAGCTTGAACTTGAACGTGTCGACGCCCATCACCTCTGCGGCGTCCTCGTCCTCTCTGATCGCCACCCAGGCCCGACCCACGCGGCTGCGCTCCAGATTGCCGACGAGGAGCAGGATTCCGATCATCAGCAGCAATCCCAGCCAGAACCACCAGGTGCCGTAGTTCGCGTGGCCGGTCGAGTTGCCGCTGGAGAACACGCCGTTGGCGAGCCGGTCGCTCTCCCCCACCCGCGGATAGGCGATCTGGTTCAGACCGCGTGAGCCGTTGGTGACGTCGGAGAGGTTGTCGGCCAGCAGTCGGATGATCTCACCGAAGCCGAGTGTCACGATGGCGAGGTAGTCCCCGCGCAGTCGCAGCGTCGGCGTTCCCAGGATCAGGCCCGCGAGTGCGGTGACGGCCATGGCGATGGGCACGCAGGACAGCCACGCCCAGTCCTTGCTGAAGAAGCCCGCCGCCCCCAACTTGTTCCAGGGACTGTCGGGGCTGGTGAGCAACGCCACCGTGTACGCGCCGACGGCGTAGAAGCCGACGTAGCCGAGGTCGAGCAGACCCGCCTGGCCCACCACGACGTTGAGGCCGATCGCGATGATCGCGATCATCACGAAGGCCGCCATCGTGCCGCCGAAGCTGATGCCAGGGGTGTCGATGAAGCCCGGCGTGTACAGCGGTAGGAGCGCCAGCACGCCGAACCCCAGGATGCCGAAGAGCCACTTCGCCGGCCGCCCGAGCCCGTCCCACCACTGCCGCAGGCCGTCGCCCGGCGCCAGGAGCCGTTGCGCCGCAGTGTTCTTCGACGTCTCCGATCCTGCCTGATGACTCATGCGCGTGCCTTCCCGAGGCTCTCACCGAGGATGCCGGTCGGACGGATGAGGAGCACCAACACCAGCAGGACGAACGCGACCACGTCGCGCCACTGCGTGCCGAACACCGCCTGGCCGTAGTTCTCCATCACACCCAGGATCAAGCCGCCTAGGAGAGCGCCTCGAAGATTTCCGATGCCACCGAGCACGGCCGCCGAGAACGCCTTGATGCCAAGGAGGAATCCGCCGGAGTAGATGATGCCCTGGGGCACCTTCAACGTGTAGAGCAGCGCGGCCGCGCCAGCCAGCAGGCCGCCGATGAGGAACGTCGTCATGATGATGCGTTCCCGCGAGACGCCCATCAGGGTCGCAGTCGTCGAATCCTGGGCCACCGCGCGGATGCCGCGGCCGAACTTCGTACGGTTGATGGCGATGTCGGTCAGCAAGGCGAGCACCAACGCGGACGCCACGATCACCAGCGTCACGTTGGAGACCGTCGCGCCGAAGATGGTGAACTGCGCCTTCGGCTGCACCAGGATGATCGGCTGCTGGGCGTTCGAGCCGCCGTACCCCTTGATGAGCTGGGGAAGGATGAAGTGCACGAACTCCTGCAGCACGAACGACATGCCGATCGCGGTAATGAGGAACGTCAGCGGACGGGCATTGCGTCGGCGAAGCGGGCGGTAGGCGATGAACTCCAAACCGACTGCCGCAGAACCGGATACCAGCATCGCGAAGATCATCGCGATCGCCAGGTACACGATCGTCAGTAGCACGCCCTTGTTGTAGGCGTTGCCGCTCGGCGTGAAGCCCAGGATGATGTCCAGGCAGAAGTAGGTGCCGAACATGCCGAGCATGAAGATCTCGGAGTGGGCGAAGTTGATCAGTCGAAGAACGCCGAAGACCAGCGTGTAGCCCACGGCCACGAGGGCGTAGATGGCACCCCACGACAGACCGTCGACGGTCAACTGCCAAAAGCCGCCAATCAGGCCGTCGACGTTGAAGTTGATGTTGGCAGCCATTAACACCGGCGGCGGCTCCTTGCAGCTAAATGGATACGAGGCGCGCCCGGACCGGTTGGCCTCGGACGCGCCTCGCGTCGACGACTACTGAACCTTGAAGATCCAGATCAGGTTGGTGGTGAGCTCACCAGTGGGCGACCACTGGTAGTTACGCGCCACGCCCTGACCGTTGTAGTTCTTGACGAAGTCGAGCAGCGCCGGCCGGGTGATCGCACCCGAGTCGATGCCCTTCAGCATGATCGTTCCGAGGTCGTAGCCCTCGGTGCTGTAGGTGCCGGGCTCCTGGCCGAACTTCTTGGTGTACTCGTCGGCGAACGTCCCGGTGGCCGGACCGCACGGGCAGGACAGGATCGAGCCCTTCGAGGACTCACCGGCCTGCTTGACGAATTCCGGATCCTTCGTGCCGTCGGCACTGACGAACGTCGCCTCGACCCCGCCGTCCTTCAGCTGCTGGACGAACGGCGCCGCCTCGGAGTAGTAGCCGCTGTAGAACACGGCGTCCGGGCTGACTCCCTTGATCTGCGTGACCGCCGCAGAGAAGTCCTTGTCGCCCTTCTTGACCTGGATGTTGCACGCCGAATCGGCGACCGGGCCAAGCGTCTCGCGCACCGGAATCGCCAAGCCGAGGCCGTAGTCGGTGCTGTCGTCGACGACGCAGATCTTCTTGTAGCCCAGCGTGTTCTTCAGGTAGTTGGCCACCGAGGGGCCCTGCACACCGTCGTTGGCCAGACCGCGGAAGAAGGTCTTCCAGCCGTTCTCGCTCAACGTCGGGTTGGTCGCCGACGCGGTGGCGGCGACCAGGCCGGCCTGGTCGAAGACCGTGCCGGTGGCCTTGGTCTCGCCGGAGAACGCGGGACCGACCAATCCGATCGTGTACTGGTCGTCGACGATCTGAGGTGCGATGCCGGTGGCCTTCTGCGGATCACCCTCGGTGTCGAACGGCTTCAACTGGACCTGGCAGCCGGGGTTGGCGGCGTTGTGCTTGTCGATGGCCAGCTGCACGCCGTTCTTGATGTTGATGCCGAGCGCCGCGTCGGGGCCGTTGAGGGCACCCGCCATCGCGATCGACACCGGCGGGCAGGTCGCCTTTCCGTCACCGGTGGGATCGGCGGGCTTGGCGTCGCCAGCCGCCTTGACCTCGGCGCCGTTCTCGTCGATTTGCACCTGCTCGACGATCTTCAGGTTTGCTTGGGACGTGCTCTCCTCGGGTGCCGACTGGTTACAGCCAGCGATACCGAACACGAGCAAGCCCGCGCTCCCGAGAGCAAATGCATTACGTGCCATGCGACTGCGCACGTGTCACCTCCGTGTCAACGTTGTCATTGGCATGGGCGACGCAGGTCACGTGGCCCGGGGCGCCGATGCTTCCGGTAGAACATAGCCAACGCACGGCGACAGTGCGCGATGTTGACCAACGCGGGCTGAGTGTCGTCTGTGTGACTGGGCGAAACCCGATCCGACGACACGCAGTTGTTACGTCTCGGGGGTGTCCAGGGTCTCGAGGACGACCTCCGCGACGCGTCGCATGGTGGTCCGACGATCCATGGCGGCGCGTTGAATCCACTTGAACGCCTCGGGCTCCGACATCTTCTGCTTGGCCTGGAGCAAACCCTTGGCACGCTCGACGAGTTTGCGGGTCTCGAGCCGGTCGGACAGGGTGGCAACCTCGGACTCCAGTGCCGAGATCTCGCTGAAACGGCTGACCGCCAACTCGATGGCCGGAATGAGATCGGTGATCGAGAAGGGCTTCACCAGGTAGGCCATCGCACCGGCGTCGCGGGCCCGCTCGACCAGCTCACGCTGAGAGAAGGCGGTCAAGATCAAGATCGGCGCGATCCGCTTGGTCGCGATCTCGGCCGCGGCGTCGATGCCGTCGCGCCGCGGCATCTTGACGTCCATGATCACCAGGTCGGGCCGGAGACTCTCGGCGAGCTCGACGGCTTCCTGGCCGTCACCGGCCTCGCCCACCACCTCATAGCCCTCCTCACGAAGCATCTCCGCGAGATCCATTCGAATGAGTGCTTCGTCCTCGGCAATGAGGACACGGTGCGGTGTGGCGGCGTCCGCCGGTGACCCGGTCATGGGGTCATTGTCGCGTGAGTTGCGCGGAAGGGCGACCGCGGGGCCGTGACGGCCCTCTTGGCCGATCCTCTAAGGTGGGAATCCGCAACGCGACGCCCTCGTATCCCAATTGGCAGAGGAAACGGATTCAAAACCCGTGCAGTGTGAGTTCGAGTCTCACCGAGGGCACCACTGAGGGGGCACCGGGAACGGCCTCCCGGCCGGCTCTCGTGCACCGGCGGTCTCAGATCAGCTGGACGGTGGGCCGGATCACGATCTCGTTGACGGCCACGTCCGCTGGCTGTTCGATCGCGAACGCTACAGCTCGCGCGACGGCGTCGGCGGGCATGGCGTCCTCGTAGATCGCACGAAGGCGCTCCCTGTCGGTACCGGTCGTCTTGTCCTGCATCCCCGTGTCGACGGCGCCGGGGTTCACCGTGGTCACGCGGATGCCGTGACCGGCGAGCTCCATGCGCATCCCTTCGTGAAGAGCGTTCACGGCCACCTTCGACGCCGAGTGCACTGCACTTCCCGGGGAGACCTTCAGTCCGTGAACCGAACCGATCGACACGAAATGACCGTGACCCTGCCTGAGGAAGACGGGCAGCGTCGCGGCCACCACCCACATCGCGCTCGTCAGGTTGAGGTCGACCGTGGTTTCCCACTCCGCGACGTTGGTTTCGATCAGCGGCCGGATGTACATCACCCCAACGCAATTGACGACGACGTCGAGACGGCCGAATTCATCTGACACGGCCTCGACGGCGCGGACAGCTTGGTGGAGGTCGGTGAGATCGACCTCGCGGGCGAGCACCGTCGGTGCGGTGACCCGCAACGAGTCCGCGAGCGCGGACACGCTCCTGCCGTCGACGTCGGCCAGACCGACGCGCGCGCCGCGGTCGGCAAACATCCGTGCGCACGCAGAACCGATCCCCCCTGCGGCGCCAAGGATCAGTACCACCTTGTCCGTCAACGGATCACCCATCTCCACCACCGACGAGAGTGGTGACTCCGGGGGTGAGCACGAGGAGTTTGTCGGCCAGCCCACGCGCGGCGAAGGCCTTCGGTATCGAGTCGGCGTCCTCGGTGAGGTGGTTCCACCCGTCCACGTGCATCGGGATGACGACTGGAGACCCGAGGATCTCCGCGGCTCGAGCCGCCTGGTCGGCGCTGAAGGTCAGGTACGCCTCGAGCAGCGGACTTCGTGCGCGTCCAGCGAAGAGCACCGCGACGTCGATCGGGCCGGCGTGGTCGGCGACCTCCTGCACGACGGCCAACGATGCATTGTCGCCACTGATGTAGACGGTGGGCAGGTTGATTCCCGAGATCACGAACCCGCGTACTTCACCGGTGACGTGCTCGGTTCCGGCGGGCCCGTGCTGCGCCGGCACGCCGGTGACCTTCACCTCGCCTCCCCCGGGTCGGGCCAGCACGTGGCTATGCCATGCGGGCAGGGCCAGCGCCGCACCGCCCAATCTTTCGGCCGCCGATGCAGTCGTCAGGATCAGCGGAACGGTTCCCAAGAACAGCCGGCCCGCGTAGTCGAGGTTGTCGGGGTGCTGATCGTGGGACAGCAGCACCGCGTCCATTGCCCCGACCGCGTCGGCCGACCCGGCGGGGCTGGAGGTCTTGACGAGGTTGCGCACCCCGATGGGATGGTCCCCCGGCGGATCGAAGGTGGGATCCGTCAACAGCCGAAGACCACCGACGCCGAAGACGGCGGTAGGGCCTCCCAGATGTTGGACGGTGATGTGGGCGACGGATGTGCGGGCCGGGGCGGTACCGATCTTCATCGTTCGATTGTCGAGGTGTTCCACTGCGGCGCGTGAGACCAGCGCACGCACGAATTCATTCAGATCACGCCACGCAGAGACGTCTTCGGCCAGCCGCGGAATTGCCCGGCGGCGGGTGGTGTGACGAAACCCGGTTCATGGGAATCCATTTGGCCGCAACCGGTCACTAAAGGGCTGAGTCACGGCTTCCGCGGCGGATGGGGTGACGCCCACCATGGACGTCATGGACGTAGATCACGAAGTCACCATTCCCACCCGTCGAGAGCTCCTCGCGAGGGCAGCAGGTCTGCACCCACTCTTGCGCGAGCACGCGGGCGCCGCCGACGTGAACCGGCGCCCCGCCGACGAGGTGGTCGAGGCCATGACTGCGGCCGGCTTCTTCCGGATGTTCACACCCGCCAGGTTCGGCGGGTGGCAGGTCGACCTTCGCACGATGTATGAAGTGTGTGAGGCGGTTGCCATTGCCGACGCCTCGGCCGGCTGGCTGCTCGGGATCGGCGCGATCGGAGCGCATGCGGTCGCTCGGGGTTCGGAGAAACTGCAACGGGAAGTCTTCGGTCGTACTCCCGACGTGTACATGGCCGGTGGCCTGGCCGTGGTCCCGGCCCGTCGAGTGGAGGGCGGCATTCGGATGAGCGGCCGATGGGGCTACGCGTCCGGATTTGCGCATGCAACGTGGGCGGCGCTCAGCGCAACCGTCGTGGACGAGGGGGCGGGCCGCGCGACTGTTCGCCTGCGAGGTCGCCGACGAGTTGGATCGGTTCGCCCGCCAAGCCTCTACGCCCGGCGACGCCGACCGCGCCAGGTACAAGGCAATGTGCGCGTACGCATCTCGTAACGCGATCGAGGCGCTCACCGTGCTGATGGACGTACACGGTGCGGGCAGCTTCGCGAACGCCAGTCCGATGCAACGGTATTGGCGAGACGCGAACACCGCGGCGCGTCACGCCGGGCTAAACTTCGGTGTCGCCAGCGAGGTGTACGGCAAGAACCTACTGGGCGTCCCGGAGACGATCAGTCCCATGGTCTGATCGGTATTGGTGACGCTGGCGCGCTGCGAGTGCAGATTGCGCGTTCAGTCGATAGCGCAACGGACTGGTGCCGAGGTGGCGCTGGAAATGACGTCGCAGCGCTATGCCATTCGTGAAACCCGACTGTCGGGCAATGGAATCGATGGGTTGGTCACTTTCCTCGAGGAGTCTCTGCGCGAACAACACCCGTTGATGTAGCAGCCACTGCATTGGCGAGATTCCGGCGACGCAACGAAACTGCCGGTCGAAGGTCCTGCGGCTCATCATCGCCTTGCGCGCGAGAAGGTCGACGTCGACGGGGTCTGCGATGTGCTCGACGGCGAACGCCATCACGTCGGCGAACTTCTCCACGGGTCGGGGCAGCGGCAGCTCGCCCTGGAGCGACTGTGCTTGAGCACCCTGGCGTCGTGGCGGCATGGCCATCCGACGCGAGATCGCCGCCGAGGCCTTCGCGCCCCACGTCCGCGACACCAGATGCAGGCATGCGTCGAGCGCCGCACCGGTTCCTGCGCTGGTGATGACGTCACCGTCGTCGATGAACAGTACGTCGGAATCCACCGTCACCCGCGGATACATGGCAGCCAGTGTCGGTGCATGGAACCAGTGCGTCACCGCCCGTCGGCCGTCGAGGAGTCCGGTGGCGGCCAGCACGAATCCGCCGAGGCAGAAGCTCACGATGGTCGCGCCGCCCGCGTGGGCGGCGCGGATGGCGGCCAACGCCCGTTCCGGGGGTCGCTCCGCCGTATTGCGCCAGCTCGGCAGTACGATGATCGACGCCAGTTCGAGCGCATCGAGACCATGCGGGGCACTAACCACCAGATCCCCGGTCGTGGTGATGGGGCCTTCTTCGCCGGCGACGGCCAGCAGGCGGAACCTAGGCGCGCCGCTGGCCGAACGGTCCATCCCGAAGACGCTCATCGGAACTGACGTCTCGAACAGCGGAGCTCGGTCGAAGATGACCACCGCCACCGCTTCTGGATCTCGATCCATCTCCGTGTCTCCCTCGCTGCCCGTTGAGCCATCTCCATGATGCGCCTCCGCCATGGTGGATCCGATTCACCATGACCGGGGAGGTCTCGTCGGCCAAACTCCGATCACTTCAGGCCACGACGTCGGCCAGCAGCAGCATTGCGAGAGTCGCTGTTCGACAACGCCTTTCCCGGACGTCTGGTCATCGACAACAGTTGGTCGATTCCCGCCAAGGCGGAACTTTTGCCGCGCCAAGAGCGCTATGAAAGCGTGCCGCGAGAAATGGAGTGAACCAATGAAAGTGAGTATGTCGATAGCGCTGGGCAACGGCGGAGGGCGATCCGTCGTCGACGACTACGTCGAACGGGTGTCACGGGCGCGTGCGGAGGGATTCACCCGCGTCTGGACCCCGCAAATGCCCTGGGAGCCGGATCTCTGCAGTGTGGTGGCTGTCGCGCTGCGCGAGGTGTCGGATGTCGAGATCGGTGCGTCGGTGTTGCCGATTCAGGTCGCGCATCCAATGCTGACGGCCCAACGTGCGTTGACTCTGAGCCGGCTGTCCGGGAATCGCTTCCGTGTGGGGTTGGGCCTGAATCATCCATCGATGAGTGAGGAGCTCTGGGGTGTGCCGTGGGTGAAGCCGGTACGGCGGATGACCGAGTATCTCGACGGATTGCTTCCCCTGCTTTCCGGCGTTGCCGCAGACGTGGTTGGCGAGTTGGTGACCACGCGAGGCTCCTTGGACCTGCCCGACGCCTCGGCGCCACCGGTCTATCTCGCCGCACTGGGGACACAGATGCTGCGGGTCGCGGGCCGACGTGCTGCAGGCACGTTGACCTGGATGACAGGACCGAGGACGCTCGCGAACCACGTCGGGCCCACTCTGCGAGATGCTGCCGCCGAAGCCGGACGCTCCCCCGCCGACGTCAAGGTGGTCGCCATCCTTCCGGTCTGCGTCACGGACGACGCTCCAGCCGTGAAAGCTGGGGCGGCAGAGGAGTTTCAGATCTACGGCACCCTGCCGTCCTATCGCGCCATGCTGGACAGAGAGGGCTTCGCCAACCCGGAAGACACCGCGATCATCGGCGACGAGGCCGCGGTCACCGCGCGCATCGAAGAATTTCGCGCGGCCGGGGTGGATGAATTCGTCGGCCAGCCGATCGGCGACGGCGAGGAGACACTTGCGCGGACGCGGGCCCTGTTGCGACGGGTCGGTACGAGATGAGCCATTTCGATCCAGTCAAGTTCATGACCGACGACGAGGCGCTGAAAGCATTCAACGAGGACGTGCTCCGTGAGTTCCGCGCCAACGACGGCAAGGTCGGCGGCGTCTTCGAACACGTCGACGTCGGAATACTGACCACGGTGGGAGCAGTCTCCGGTCGCCGGAGGGTGACGCCGCTGGTCTGTCTTCGGGTCGACGATCGGATGCTGGTCATCGGGTCTCGTGGTGGTGCGCCCGACGATCCGGCATGGGTCCGCAACGTGCGCGCGAACCCACTCGCGGAACTCGACATCGGCACGGAAAGTTACCGGGTGACCGTGCACGAGGTGGTGGACGCGGAACGCGACGAGCTCTTCGACCAGGTCGTCGCCGTTGCGCCCGTCTTTGGTGACTACCAGTCGAAGACGAGCCGCGTCATTCCGGTATTCGAATTGAGGCGCCTCTAGCTCGAATACAGATTTGGCTGTACTGTCGCGGGATGCAGACACTCGACACTCGGGATGCGTTGGCTCGCTTCGGCTATGCCCTCTCGGATTCGACGCGGGCATCCATCCTGCTGAGCCTTCGAGACGGTGGACGGTACCCGTCCGATCTCGCCGAGGAGATGCAGGTGTCTCGCCAGATCGTGTCGAATCACCTTGCCTGCCTGCGCGGGTGCGGACTGGTCGTCGCGGTCCCGGAGGGCAGGCGCAGCCGCTACGAGTTGGCTGATCGCCGCATTGCCCACGCGTTGAACGACCTGGTCGGCCTGGTGCTGGCCGTCGACCCGGCGTGCTGCTAATGGCGACGGACGTTGGACTGTCGGTCCCCCGCCGACGTGTGCTGTCCCGTCGGATCAGGTTCTTCGTCGCGGCCACGATCACCTACAACGTCGTCGAGGCCGTCATCGCTCTGGCCGAGGGCACGCGGGTGTCCTCGGCCGCGCTACTCGGGTTCGGACTGGATTCGGTCATCGAGGTCTCTTCGGCTGCGGCCGTGGCTTGGCAGTTCACCGCGCGCGACCCCGAAGCCCGTGAAAGGGCCGCCCTTCGAATCATCGCGTTCTCGTTCTTCGGCCTGGCCGCCTACGTCACGGTGGACTCCGTGCGCGCCCTCCTGGGGCACGGTGAAGCGGACCCGTCGCGGATCGGCATCGCGCTCGCGGCGGTCAGCCTGGCGGTCATGCCCGTCCTGTCGTGGGCGCAGCGGCGGGCAGGCAACGAACTTGGCTCCTTGTCGGCGGTCGCAGATTCGAAGCAGACCTTGCTGTGCACCTACATGTCCGCGGTGCTGCTGGTGGGTCTCTTGCTCAACTCGCTAGTGGGGTGGGCGTGGGCAGATCCCCTCGCGGGCTTGGTGATCGCCGCGATCGCCGTCCGCGAGGGGCTGCAGGCGTGGCGGGGTCGCACATGCTGTGCCACGGCGTGCGGTTGACCGACCCTCAACGCACGAACCGCCGCGACCCTGCGGGGGCAGGAGTCGCGGCGGTACGCAGTGGCTCAGGCGGACGGTGGCTACCCCTCGTCTCCGCCGCCGCCTGATCCACTGCCGCTCGCGGAATGCGACGCGCTCTTGGCGTCGGATCCCTTGGCGGCGCCGGCTCCTTCGGAGCCAGTCTTGGGCTTCGCCTTGTTGGCCGAAGCGTCGTTGTCGCCCTTGTCCTTGTCCTTCGAGTTCGAGGACTTGGTGTCCGACTTGTCGGTCTTGTCCGACTTGGTGTCGGTCTTGTCGGTCTTCTCGGACTTGCTGTCGCTCTTGTCGGACTTGTCAGACTTGTCGGACTTGTCAGTCTTGTCGGACTTGGTGTCGGTCTTGTCGGGCTTGGCCGAGGTGTCGGTCTTGTCGGGCTTGGCCGAGGTGTCGGACTCGTCGGGCTTGGTCGACGTCGACGAGTCCTCGGTCGCGCCCGATTCGACGGGACTGGTCGAAACCGGTTCGGAGACGTCGGGCGTCGTGGTCGACGCGGGCGTCTCGGCGGCCACCGGCGCTACCGCTACCGGGTCGACCGCCGCGGGTTCGACCGTCGTGGGTTCGACCGTCGCCGCCACCGGCTCGACGACTGCGGGCGTCGCCTCGGCTTCGGCCGCCGTCGGCTTCTCGGTCTCGGCGGTCGCCGTGGTGCCCTCGGAACCCTTGGCGGTCGTGGTGGCCTCGCTGACGTCGTCCGCCCCTGCGCTCGGCGTGTCGGAGGTCGCCACGGAGGCGACCCTGAGCGACAACGGTGCCGACGTCGTGACCGCGGGGGTACCCCCAAGGGAGGCAAAGAAATTGGCGATCGCTTGGACGAACGCGGCGACGGACGCCTGGATCTGGGCGGCGATTGCCTGGAACTGCTGAGCGATGGCCGCGAGGACCGCCGCCAACGGGTTCACCGGCGTCACCGGCGGTTGACCGGGAGTCGTCGGGCCCGTGACGTTCTGTGGATGGTCCTTGAACCACTGGGCGAGGAACTGGGTGATGACTTCCTTGGGCTGCCCCAACATGTCCCAGAGGCCGTAGTTGTTGTCGGCGTTGGGGCTACCGGTCAGGGTGTCGCGGCCGGTGTAGAGGAAGATCGGTCCGGCGTTCTGGCCGAATGCCGCACCCCAGCTGTTGATCAGGTCGGCGATGTACTTCTCCTGCTGATCCTGGGTGACGGTGTGCACGACCCCGTTGGAATCGGTGTAGGTGTAGGTCGGTACGCCGAATTCGGAGATCCACACCTTCTTGTCGGGGAACAGCGCGACCAGATCCTTGAGCTGGTTGAACGCCGTGTCGGAGGCGAACCAGCTGGAGTTGGGATTCACGTTGCCCTGCGAGAACGGCTGGCTCTCGTCGTAGGGGTGGTAGGACAACGCGTCGAAGTACTGACCGATGGTGGGGTCGGCGGCGATCATCGCCTTGACGAAGTCGACCGGGTCCATCGTCAGGTTGCCAAAGGTGACGACGTGCCCGACGGCGCCCGCGACGACGGTGGCCGTCGGGTCGAGGGGCTTGATGGCCTGATAGGCCGCCTTCACCAACGCCGCGTACGCGGCCGGATCGATGGGGTTGGAGGACATGAACGCGTTGGGCTCGTTCCAGATTTCGTAGGCCGAGACCGTCGAGCCGTACTTCGTGACGAACTTCGTCATGAAGGCGGCGAACGCCGCCGGATCAGGGGTGCCACTGCCCGGAATGCCGTTCGTCACGGCATACGGCGGGGTGCTGTCGACTTCGGCCAGGACGCCCATGTCGTGTTCCTTGGCCGACTGCATGACCAGATCGAGCGTCGCCCAGGACAGGCTGCCCGGCTCGGAGGGGCCGAAGAAGTCGACGAGGCCCCAGGGGACGAACACGCGGATGTTCTCCACGCCAAGGGCCTGCATCTCGTCGAGCTGCTGGTCGATCTGAGCCTTCGTCTGCCCGTACAGCGGTGACGCCGCGACGCCCACCGTGTTCGGCGAGACCGTGATCTCGGCGACCATTTGATACTCGTAAGCCGCCATTCTCGGTGGCGTTGGAACGAACAAGTTGCTCGCGTAAGCGCTAGCCATGGCAACGGGTATGGCGGCGATGACACCCTTCGTCGCTACGGACTTCAAAAACCCCTGACTGGCCTTCTTCATTCCCCTGCTCACTTTCACACTTGTAATTATCGCCTCCGTCAACGCGATGAATTTAACCTGCTTTGCGGCAAACCGCACATCGAATCGGTAACACAGTTCTGACGACCGGACGCTGCACCGAACCGCCTGGTAGAAACGTGCGAGACCAGGTAATTAACGCAAACAGAGATTCTGCTGGGCAATCGATTCTGACCAGGTATTTACGGCAACGAAAGCGATCTCAGCGACGATTCTCCGACTTGTGCCCATATTCGTACCAAAGGTCTTTTTCGATAGTGTCTCGACGCCTACTCGGTCGCGACGCAATGGCGAGCCCGCGAATGGCCCGACCAATCCGATGCTTTGCCTCTTGTCGCCAAATGGACGCATGCCAAACGCACCGTAGCGACCCCATTGTGAATGGAGTCGCGACGGTGAACGGATGTCGAATTGTGGCTAAATCAGCCCGTCGTGGTGCGACCCTCCGACGTGCTGGCGGTCTCGGTCTTCGGCTTTGGCTCGGACGTGGCGCGGGCCTCGCGGCCCTCGCCCTTCGATTGGCGTACTCGCGGTTCGGACTTGTCCTGCTGCGGCTTCACCTTGTCGGTCTTCTTGGCCGTCTTTGGCGTCTTGGGGGCTGTGCTCTGTCCACCGTCGCCAGCCGCGGCGGTGGGCTCATTGGTTCCGCCGGAGGAACTCGACGCCGGATTCTCCGGCGTAGCGGTCTTGGTGGGGTCGGTCTTGCTGGGTTCGGTCTTGCTGGGGTCAGTCGTGCTGGGTTCGGTCTTGGTGGGTTCGGTCGTGGTGGGTTCGGTCACCGTCGTCACCGGAGTGGTCGTGTCCGACTTGGTGACGACCGCGGGGTCCGACGACACCGGGTCGGCTGCCGCCGCCTTGGTGACGGCCGCCTTGGCGTCGACGGTCGGACTGGCCTCGGTGACAGCCGCGCTCTTCGTGGCGGGGACCTTGACGTCGGGTGCCTGGACTGACGCCACGCGCTGCGTCTGCGGCGCGGTGGCGACGGCGGGCTGGGGTTGGCCCATGGTGGCCAGGGCGTTGGCGATCGACGAGACGACTGCCGTCGCTATCTGCTGGGCCATCTGCTGGGCAAATGCCTGCGCGATGGCGTTGGCGATTGCCTGGGCGATCTGTTGAGCGAGCACCTGGAAGGCCGCGGCCAACGCCGCCGCCGGGTCAGTCGGCGTTCCCGGGTTGCCGGGGTTCGTCGGGGTGGTCGGGGTCGTCGGATTCTGTGGGTGGTTCTTGTACCACTGGGCGAGGAAGTCGGTGATGACTTCCTTGGGCTGCCCCAGCATGTTCCAGAGGCCGTAGTTGTTGTCGGGGTTGGGGCTACCGGTCAGGGTGTCGCGGCCGGTGTAGAGGAAGATCGGTCCGGCGTTCTGGCCGAAGGAAGTTCCCCAGCTGTTGATCAGGTCGGCGATGTACTTCTCCTGCTGATCCTGGGTGACGGTGTGTACGACCCCGTTGGCGTCGGTGTAGGTGTAGGTCGGTACGCCGAATTCGGAGATCCAAACCTTCTTGGTGGGGAACAGCGCCACCAGATCTTTCAGCTGGTTGTATGCGGTGTCCGAGGCGAAGAATCCCGAGTTCGGATTCACGTTGCCCTGCGAGAAGGGCTGGCTCTCGTCGTAGGGGTGGTAGGACAGGGCGTCGAAGTACTGACCGATGGTGGGGTCGGCGGCGATCATTGCCTTGACGAAGTCGACCGGGTCCATGGTCAGGTTGCCGACGGTGACGACGTGTCCGACGGCGCCGGCAATGACGGTGGCGGTGGGGTCGAGGGGCTTGATGGCCTGGTAGGCCGCCTTCACCAGCGCCGCGTAGGCCGCGGGGTTGATGGGGTTGGAGGACGCCACGCCATTGGGCTCGTTCCAGATCTCGTAGGCCGAGACCGTGGAGCCGTACTTGGTGGCGAACTTGGTCATGAAGGCGGCGAACGCCGCGGGGTCGGGAGTGCCGCTGCCTGGGACGCCCGCGGTGACGGCGTATGGCGGGGTGCTGTCGACTTCGGCCAGGACGCCCATGTCGTGTTCCTTGGCCGACTGCATGACCAGATCGAGCGTCGCCCAGGACAGGCTGCCTGGTGCCGACGGGCCGAAGAAGTCGACGAGGCCCCAGGGGACGAACACGCGGATGTTCTCCACGCCGAGGGCCTGCATCTCGTCGAGCTGCTGGTCGATCTGCGCCTTCGTCTGCCCGTAGAGCGGGGACGCCGCGACGCCCACCGTCGTGGGCGAGACGGTGATCTCGGCGACCTGTTGAAATTCGTAGGCGGCGATCCGTGGAGGCGTCGGCGCGGCCATGGCGCCCGCGTAGGCGCTCACCATGGCAACCGGGATGGCGGCGATGACACTGCGCGTGGCGAGAGTCTTGAGGAGGCCCCTGGGAGTCTTCTTCATGAGATGAATTCCTACTTTCAGCGGGGTGAATCGTCGTCGCCGTCAAACCGGTTCGCCTCATTTACTCACGCAGCAGCAAATCTGTCTCGCTTACTGCGTTAACTGAAAGAGACATTTGCGGAGGAACGATCTTGACCGGCCGTGACCAGCGGTTTTGATACCGTACGTCTGTTTTCTAGCAAACCAGAGAGAAATTTTTGAAAGTTAACCTGCAAACTCTCATCGATGTAATTTACGCAATCGTTATTGCAGATCAAGGGCTGAAAACGAACGTTTTCACTACACTTTGCCGCAGGGCGGTCATAGCCGCTGAACCAAGGGGTGCAGCTACAGGAAATAGGGTGTGCACCCCGGCAACCGAACTGACTGTGCCAGCCACTTTTTATTTACTACTGTGTAGATATTGGTAGCAAGCGCTTGGTGCGGCACTCTCGTGCGCTGATCGTGGCTATCGAGGCGGGTTGCACGCCGTCGGCAGGGTCTCGTTTGCCCGTTTCGCGACACCACGACCTAGACGTGATTCTCGCGACTGCCCTTCTGCGCGAGGAGCCTGGCGTAGCCGGTTCCCATGGCCAGCAGCACCAAGCCCACCGCGATGAAGACCACTACGCGGAAGATGCCGTCCAGCGTCCCAAGGTCGAAGAGGAACAACTTGGCCACCGCGGCGGCCACCAGTGCCATGCCGCCGCCGACCTGCAGCGAGCGCTCGTCGCGGGACACCGTCACCGCATGCCGCAGAACCGCCGCCGCCAGGATGATCCAGCAGAGGGTCGCGGCCACGTGGCCAGCGAGGAATCCTTCGTCCTCTCCCCCGATCAAGACGCCCGACGTCACGGCGATGGTCGTGATCGCATACAGGGAGACGACTGCCGCGGCGGCCCACGAAAGGCCGGCCGGCGACGACCGGGTGACGGCGGCGGCCCAGGCCACCAGTAGAAGGCTGGCGACGATGGTGGACACGGCGATGCCGGTGGGCAGCTCGGTGGCCTCGACCAAGGACGACGGCGGCGCGTAAGCAAGATAGAAGAGACTGCCCGCGGCGCCGAATCCGGCGGCGCACCAGCGGCCCACCCCGGGTTGCCGACCGGCGACCGTCACGACGACCGCCATCGCGAGCAGGACCGGCCCTGCCACCGGGCCGTGCAACGCCGTCGTGACCGCGACGAGCGCCGACGCCGCAGCGAGGGCTGACCACACCGCCCGCACGCCAGGGGCTCCCCTGGTCGGGCTGCCACCGACGATGACGATGCCCAGCAGTGCCGTTGCCTGCATCGCGGCCAGGGCCGCTGCCACGACGTCGTCGACGACCAACGAGGCAGCGAGAACGGGAATGGTGCCCACTGCGCTCAGCGTCGCCATGGCGGTCTTCTGCCTCGTGTGCGGCAGCAGGATCAGCGCGCTGCCGATCGCCAGCAGGGCGGCCAGGGAGCTCGCGACCGCCAGCATCGGCGACCGATCCGAGTCGAAGCCCGCCACCACCAGCGCGACCGACAGCGGCAGCGCGACGACGGCCGTACGTGCCGCGTGCAGGCCGATCCAGTCCCTGCCCAGTTGCACGGGCACCGACGCAGCGCCGAGGGCCAGCATGAAGCTGACCAGGGTGACGTTGACTCCGTCGGCCACCACCGGCCCGAGACCAATCAGCGGAAACAGCACCAGTTGCCCGAGTCGTTCGGCGTTCCAACGTCGCGCCAGCATCAGGCCCGAGACGGCGATCACCGCCGCGATGGCGAGCCCGACGGCGGCGGGCACCCAGTGGTAGACCGTCGTGACCGCGATGAGGTCGATGTAGGCCGCGGCAACGCCGGTGGCGGCCAGGGCGATGGCACCGACGCGCCCGCCAGGTCGATCGACGAGCCGCCACGCGACCGCGACCAGACCGGCCGCCAGTGCGGCGCCGGCGAGCACCCTGAAACCGGGTCGCAAGATCCCAGCTTGAGCCGCGAGGACGAGCAACAGCGCCACACCGACCAACGTCACTGCGACCCCGGCGACCGCCAACGACTTGCCGATCCACCCCTCCGGCCGAGGCGTCCGCGCGGGCGGCCTGGGCGCGGGCGGCGCGGGTGGCGCGGACGGCTGCCAGTACGTCGGCCGAGCCGCCCGCTCGCCCACGATGCGTTCGAGTTGGCGCAAGTCGGCCGACGCCCGGGCCAAGTAGGCAGCCATGGCGGCGAAGTCGGACGACATTCTGGCGATGACGGCCTGATCCGATTCGGTCATGGTGCCAGCGTGGCACCGCCCGTCGACGACGGGATGAGTAGTACTACTCGTCGAGCCCGTGTTCGATCGCGTACCGAGCCAGCTCGACGCGATTGGCTACCTGCAACTTTCGGAAGGTGGCTTGCACGTGGTTCTCCACGGTGCGATGGCTCAGGGACAACCGTTCGGCAATCTGCTTGGCGGTCAACCCCTTTGCGACGTGTCGCAGAATCTCGGTCTCCCGCTCCGTCAGGCTGGGCGTGGAGGCGTCACCCGCGGGAGTGCGCGCGATGCGTCGGTATTCGCCGAGAACCAGCCCCGCGAGCCCCGGTGTGAACACCGCGCGCCCGTCGCCGGTGGCCCGGACCGCCTCGGCCAGTTCACCCTTCGACGCACTCTTGACGAGGTAGCCGGTGGCGCCGGCCTTCACCGCCTCCAAGACGTCGTCGCGCTCGTCGGACGCCGAGAGCACCAACACCCGCGACGACGGCGACACGGCAAGCACCTCGGCGGTCGCGGTCGCCCCGCTGCCGTCCGACAACCGCATGTCCATCACCACCACGTCGGGTGTCACGACGGCCGCACGACGGCGGGCCGAGCCGATCCCGTCGGCCGTGGCGACGACCGTGAAGCCCTCCTCGGCGAGGTCCCTGGCGACGGCGTCGCGCCAGATGGGATGGTCGTCCACCACCATCACCGTGAACGTGGAAGGGTCAGTTCCCATTCCGTTCCCCCTCCCGGCGCCGTCGTCAACCGTGCGGTGCCGCCCAGCCAATCAAGCCGTCCGACAATCGACTTGGACACGCCCACGCGTCCTTCGGCCACCGCTTCCTCCAGCCGGCCAGCCGCGATGCCCGGACCGTCGTCGCGCACGCTGACCACGACCGAGTCTCCCAGGTCCTCCAGCAGGACGAAGGCGTGGGCGTCCGCACCGGCATGCGCGACGACGTTGTCCAGCGCGTTCGCGACCGCGGCGTCGACCTCCCCCGCCACGTCTGCGGGCAGCAGCACCGGTTCCGGCGGGAGGCTCACCGACACCCGATCGGCGGCGCGGTCCCGCAGCAGGGTCACCAGGTCGACCTCGACACCCGCGGGCACCGGTGTTCCCGCGGCGCTGACCCAGCGCCTCAGGACGCGCTCCTGCTCCCCAGCCAACTCCGCGAGTTCGGTTGTCGGACCGCCAATCTCACGGCCACGTCGGGCAACCAACGACAGCACCTGGATCGCGCCGTCGTGGACCTCCCTCGACAACCGTTCCCGCTCCTCGAGTGAGGCCGCCAACCGCGCCGCCCGTTGGAGTTCGCCATGTGCCCGGCGCGCGGTCTGCGCGGCCAACCCTATCGCCAAGCCGACCGCGAGCTCGATGACGACGGTGGCGTTGCGCCCGACGTCGACGCTGACGTAACCCTTGAGGATGGCGTTGGCCGCCGTCACCAGCAATCCGGTCGCCATCCCCGCGACGGGGCCGAGCAGGATGGCGGCGGAGATCGTCGCGTTGGTGGCCCACAACGTCGTCGGCCACGACTGGTTGCCGAGCGCCCACTGATCGGAGGCGACGATCTGCGTGGAGAGCATCAGCGCGACGACGACCACGACCTCGGCGCCCACCCACGCCGGCCGCCTACCGTAGCCGTGGAGGTAGGCCGCCGCGCAGGCGATGCTCCACGACACTAGAACCGCGAACAACGCCCAGCCGACGGCAGGGCGTTGAAGCTCGTCGTTGACCGCGACCTGAAAACCAAGTGCGTAGAGGCAACTCAGCAGCCGGAAGACCTGCGCCGCCCGCCATAGCGGTGTCGCGGGATCGGGTGCGACCGGCATGCCCGGCGACTACATCACCTTGGACAGGAACAGTTTCGTGCGTTCGTGTTGCGGATTGCTGAGAACCTCACGGGGCTTGCCGCTCTCGACGATCACCCCGGCGTCCATGAATACGAGTTGGTCGGCCACCTCGCGGGCGAAGCCCATCTCGTGGGTCACCACCACCATCGTCATGCCCTCGCTGGCGAGCTTCTTCATGACGCCGAGAACTTCGCCCACCAGCTCGGGGTCCAGCGCCGACGTCGGCTCGTCGAACAGCATCAGTTTGGGGTCCATCGCCAACGCTCGGGCGATCGCCACCCGCTGCTGCTGACCGCCGGACAGTTGCGCCGGATACGCAGTTGCCTTGTCCGACAGGCCAACCTGACTCAGGAGATCCTTGCCGCGCTCGATGGCCGCGGCCTTCTTGACGCCCTTGACCTGGATGGGCGCCTCGATGATGTTGGCCAGCGCGGTGCGGTGCGGGAAGAGGTTGAAGTGCTGGAACACCATCCCGATGTCGCGTCGCTGCCGCGCTGCCTCCCGCGGTGGCATCTCGAGCAGCTTGTCTCCCTTCTCGCGGTACCCGATCAGCTCACCGTCGACGTACAGCCGGCCGCCGTTGACCTGCTCGAGATGGTTGATGCAGCGCAGGAAAGTCGACTTGCCTGATCCGGACGGACCGACCAACACCAGCACCTGGCCCCGGCCGATTTCGAGCGTCACGCCCTTGAGGACCTTGAGCGCGCCGAAGTTCTTGCAGACGTTCTCGGCCTTGACCATGGGGGTGGCTACGGCAGTTGCGGTCATGTGTGCCCGGCCTCTCCAAGGGTCTGGGCCTCGGCCAGTGCGCCGAGCTGCTTTGCGGTGAGCTTGCGGGACGCACCTCGGGAGAAGTAGCGCTCGAGGTAGAACTGCCCCACCATCAGGATGCTGGTGATGAGCAGGTACCACGCGGCCGCGACGAGCAGCAGCGGGATGGGCTGGAAGAGCACCGCCGAGATGTCGCGCTGCCGACCGAACAGGTCGAACGTGAACGGCACCGCGGCGACCAGTGAGGTGGTCTTCAGTTGGCCGATGAATTCGTTGCCGGTTGGCGGGATGATGACCCGCATCGCCTGCGGAAGAACGGTGCGTCGCATGGTCATCAGCCATGACATGCCCAGTGCGGTCGAGGCCTCCGACTGACCCTCCGGGACCGACGAGATGCCGGCCCGGATGATCTCGGCCAGATAGGCCGCCTCGTTGAGCCCCAGGCCGATCACCGCCAGCAGGAAGTACAGCGACATGTTCTGGATGTTGAAGGTGAAGAAGGTCGGTCCGAACGGGATGCCCAGCTGGATGTTCTTGTAGATCGTCGGAAACAGGCCCCAGAACACCAGCTGCACGTACACCGGGGTGCCTCGGAAGATCCACAGATACACCCACGACACCGATCGGAACACCGGGTTCGGCGACAGCCGCATGACGGCCAGCAGCACCGCCAGCACGATCGCCAGGATCATCGACAGCACGGTCAGTTCGAGGGTGACCACCACGCCGGAGACGATGCGCTCGTCGAGGATGTACTTGCCGAAGGTGGTCCAGCCGTACGCCTCGTTGGTGGCCGCGCCGAAGAGGAACAGCGCAACCAGGATGACGATGACGATCGCCGCCACCCACCGCCAGGGGTGCCGCAGAGGGACGGCATCGATGACGGGTGGACTGTCAGGTGGCGTGCGAACGTCGACGCTCATCAGTGAATTCCGGTCGTCAGCTGGTCGCGCCGTTGATGACTGGCTTGTCGATCATGCCGGCCTCGACACCCCAGTTGGCAGCGATCGTCTTGTAGTCGCCGGTCTCGATCAGGTGCTCGAGTGCCTTCTGCAGCGAGGCGGCCAGCGGGGAGCCCTTCGCGACGGGCCAGCCGTAGGGCGCCGCGTCGAAGGTCTCGCCTGCCTGCTCGAGCTTGCCTGCGCTCTGCTTGATGGCATAGAGCGTCACCGGGGAGTCTGCCGACATGGCGTCGGCCTGGCCGAGGACGACGGCGTTGGTGGCCTGGTCCTGGCCGTCGAACTTCACGATGTCGATCGCCGGCTTCCCAGCGTCGGTGCACGCCTTGCTCTTGGCTGGCAGTTCGTCGACTTCCTGCGTGGTCGTGGCCTGAACCGCGACCTTCTTGCCACACGCGTTGGTCGGGTCGACGTCGGATCCCTTCGGCTTGGCCCACAGCGAGCCGGCTGAGAAGTAGGTGACGAAGTCGACGGTCTGTTCGCGTTCCTTGGTGTCGGTGAACGACGACATGCCGACGTTGAAGGTGCCGCCCTGGATGGACGGGATGATCTTGGAGAAGTCGGCCTCGCGGTACTCGGCTGTCAAGCCGAGGGTGGAGGCGATCGCGTTCATCAGGTCGACGTCGAAGCCGACGATCTTGCCGCTGGAATCCTTGAACTCGTTGGGGGTGTAGGGCACGTTGACGCCGACGATCAGCTTGCCGGAGGACTTGATGTCCTCGGGAACGGTGTTTGCGATGTCGTCGACCTTGGCGGCCTTGGCCGCGGTGGTCTCCTTGGCAGGCTCTGCGGAGTCCGTGTTCTTGGTACAGCCCGACAGGACGAGCGCTCCCGACACGGCGATGACCGCAGCGCCGCGCCACCAGCGTGAGCTCGCTCGACGGTCCTTGATTCCAGCTACCACGTTGTCTCTTCTCTCTGCATCGGGTCGCCTACATTCCTCGGGGGGCGACGACCTCAGGAACACTAGCGGGATGTACGCCCTGTAGTAGGTGAAACTTAACGCCGGTCGACGATCTGCGCTGTGCGAAACGGCAACGCGGTGAATTGAGCCGTCCCCGTGGGTCGTCATGCGACACTGCCCTTCGTGACCATGCCGTCTCCTCCAAGTCTGTTGCCCCATCTGTGGAAGTCAGCCGTCGTCTCCGGCCTGCTGGCCATCGCGATCGGCGTCGCGATCGTCGCCTGGCCCGGCATCTCGATCACCGTGGCCGCCATCTTCTTTGGCGCCGGCCTGCTGCTGACCGGTATTCAACAGGTGTTCTTCGCCTTCAGCCTGCACGTGTCCGCCGGCGGCCGGGTGCTGCTGTTCATCAGTGGCGCAGCGTCGCTCATCCTCGCGATCATGGCCTTCCGCCATCTCTACGACGCAGTGTTGTTGCTCGCCATCTGGATCGGGGTCGGCTTCATCTTCCGCGGCGTCGCCACGGCGGTCTCCGCGATCAGCGATCCCACCCTGCCGGGCCGGGGCTGGAACGTCTTCGTCGGCGTCATCAGCTTGGTTGCCGGTGTGGTCGTCCTGGCCTCGCCGTTCGACTCGATCGGGACGCTGGCGCTCGTGGTGGGTGTCTGGTTGATCGTCATCGGCGTCATGGAAGTCGTCACCGCCGTGGCCATCCGCCGCGCGACGAAGCAGCATGCCGAACAGGGTCAGCCAGCTCACTAAGAACGCTCTGGGCTGGGAGAAGGTTATCTACTACACTTTGTCGTAGGTACTACCGGCAGCCGGGAGATGGTGCACATGGACGCGCTCGACGTCTCGCGATGGCAGTTCGGGATCACGACGGTCTACCACTTCATCTTCGTGCCGCTGACCATCGGACTGGCCCCGCTCATCGCCGTCATGCAGACGGCCTGGGTCGTCACCGGAAACCCGTCCTGGTACCGGCTGACCAAGTTCTTCGGCAAGTTGTTCCTGATCAACTTCGCCCTCGGCGTCGCCACCGGCATCGTGCAGGAATTCCAGTTCGGCATGAACTGGAGCGAATACTCCCGGTTCGTCGGCGACGTGTTCGGGGCTCCCCTGGCGATGGAGGGTCTGGTCGCCTTCTTCTTCGAGTCGACCTTCATCGGGCTGTGGATCTTCGGCTGGACCAGGCTGCCCCGGCTGGTGCACCTGGCCTGCATCTGGATCGTCGCACTCGCGGTCAACGCGTCGGCGTTCTTCATCATTGCCGCCAATTCGTGGATGCAACACCCGGTCGGGGCCCGGTACAACCCGGAGACCGGGCGGGCCGAACTGACCAGCATCATGGCTCTGTTCACCAACAACACTGCCACGGCGGCCTTTTCGCACGCGGTCTTCGGCGCCTTCCTGACCGCCGGGGCGTTCGTCGCGGGCGTTTGCTCCTGGTGGCTGGTACGGGCCCGCGACACCGACGAGGCGCGCACGATGTACCGCCCCGCCACCATCCTCGGCTGCCTGGTGACCCTCGCCGCGGCGGGCGGGCTCTTCCTCACCGGCGACGCCCAGGGCAAGCTCATGTTCCAGCAGCAGCCGATGAAGATGGCCTCGGCGGAATCGTTGTGCCACACCCAGACCGACCCCGACTTCTCCATCCTCACCGTCGGCACCCACAACAACTGCGATGCCGTGGACCACGTCATCGAGGTGCCCTACGTCCTGCCCTTCCTCGCCGAAGGCCGGTTCGACGGAGTCACGTTGGAGGGCGTCAAGGATCTACAGGCGAGGTACGAGGCGACCTACGGCCCCGGTGACTACCGGCCCAATCTGTTCGTGACCTACTGGTCGTTCCGGGCCATGATCGGCCTGCTCGCCGTGCCGGTGCTCTTCGCGATGGTCGCGCTGTGGTCGACCCGCCGCGGGCGCATCCCCCACGAGCGGTGGTTCTCCGGCTTTGCCCTCCTGACGCTGCCGACCCCGTTCCTGGCCAACAGCGCCGGCTGGGTCTTCACCGAAATGGGCAGGCAGCCTTGGGTGGTCGTACCGAACCCCACCGGCGACCAGATGATCCGGCTCACCGTCGGCGAGGGCGTGTCGACCCATTCGGCGGCCATGGTGGTGACGTCGCTGACGGTGTTCACGCTCCTGTACGCCGGACTCGCCTGCATCTGGTTCTGGTTGATCCGCCGCTACGTCGTCGAGGGCCCGCTGGAGCACGACGCCGAACCCGCGCCGCCCACACCGCCCGGGGACGCCGACGTCGCACCGTTGTCGTTCGCGTACTGAGTCGTTCGCGTACCGAGGAGATCGACATGGGACTTCAGGACTTCTGGTTCGTGGCACTCGCCGCGCTGTTCGTCGGCTTCCTGCTGCTCGAAGGCTTCGACTTCGGCGTCGGAATGCTGATGGCGTTCTTCGCGCGAAACGCGCCGGCCGGCAGCGGCGAACTGCACAGGCGCACGGTGCTCAACACGATCGGACCGGTATGGGACGGCAACGAGGTCTGGCTGATCACCGCCGGTGGCGCCATGTTCGCGGCGTTCCCCGAAATGTATGCGACGGTGTTCTCGGGCCTGTACCTGCCGTTGCTGATCATCCTGGTGTCGATGATCGTCCGAATCTGCGCCATCGAGTGGCGCGGCAAGGTCGACGACCCCAAGTGGCGCACCTGGGCCGACGCCGCGATTGCCGTCGGCTCCTGGGTACCCGCCGTGCTGTGGGGTGTCACGTTCGCCGCACTCGTGCACGGCCTTCCGGTCAACGGGGACAAGCAGATCGAGCTCTCCACCGGCGATCTGCTCAACCCGTACGTAGTGCTCGGCGGGCTCGCCACGGCAGGGCTGTTCGCGTTCCACGGCGCCGTCTTCGTCTCCCTCAAGACATCGGGTGCGGTGCGTGACGACGCGGTGCTCTTCGCCGCCCGGCTCGCGTTGCCCGTCACCCTGGTCGTCGGGACATTCGGCACCTGGACCCAGCTGGCCCACGGCAAGGACTGGACGTGGCTGGTGCTCGGTGTCGCCGTCGTCGCTCAGCTCACCGCGGTCATGCTGGTCTGGGGCCGGGGCGGTGACGGCTGGGCCTTCGCGTGCACGGCAACCGTCGTCGTCGCGGTGGTGGCCCTGCTGTTCGGCTCGCTCTACCCGAACCTGGTACCCTCGACGCTGAATCCGGCGTGGAGCCTCGACATTCACAACGCCTCCTCGTCGCCGTACACCCTGACCGTCATGTCGTGGGCGGCCGTGATCTTCGCGCCGCTGGTGATCGGCTACCAGGCGTGGACGTATTGGGTGTTCCGCCAGCGCATCTCGGCCGACCGCATTCCGGCGCCGATCGGCCTGAGCCCGAAATGATGCGTCGCCACCTCCTGGCGACGACGAGCTGCGGAGTGGTCATCACCGGCTCGGCCATCGCCGGCGCGGTGGTCCTGGCACACCTGCTGGCGGGTCTGATCACCGACCCAAACGCCCGCACCCCGAGCCACTGGTCCGGTCCGCTGTGGACCCTGTTGGCACTGTGGACGATTCGGGTGCTCGGACAGTGGGCCCAGGCTCGGGTGAGTCAACGCGGCGCCACCGCGGCGATCGCCGACCTCAACCGCCGGCTGCTCGACGGCGTGACCGCCCTGCCGCCGCGCGAGCTGGCCGCCCGGCACGACGACGCGGCGGCCCTGAGCACTCGAGGGCTCGACGCCCTGCGCCCCTACTACACCCGGTATCTTCCCGCAGTGGTCCAGGCGGTGGTCCTCACTCCCGCCGCGGTGGTGACGATGGCGTACTACGACCTTCAGGCTGCCGTCGTCGTCCTGATCGCACTCCCCCTGGTTCCGCTGTTCATGGTGCTCATCGGTCTGGTCACCGCCGAGCGTTCCGCAGCGGCCCTGACCGCGATGACCACCCTGCAGTCCCGGCTGCTGGACCTGATCACCGGCATCCCCACCCTGCGGGCGGTCGGCCGCGCCGAGGGTCCGGAGCGACGAATCTCCGAACTCGCCGAGGCGCACCGTCGTTCAACCATGGCGACGCTGCGGATCACGTTCCTGTCGTCTCTGGTGCTCGAACTGATCGCCACCCTCGGCGTGGCCCTGGTCGCCGTCAGCGTCGGGTTGCGGCTCGTGTACGGCGAGATCGGACTGTCCGCGGCGCTGGCCGCAATCCTGCTCGCCCCGGAGGTCTTCTGGCCGCTGCGTCGCGTCGGCGCGGAGTTCCATGCCGCACAGGACGGGAGGACGGCCAAGGAGAAGGCGACCGCACTGCTCGACGGCACGGTGAGCCGCCCGACCGGCACGACGGCGCCTTCCAGCACCTCGATCCGCATCCGCGACGTGAGCGTCACCGCGAGGAACGGCGATGCGCCGCACCGTTTGTCGGCCGACGTCGAACCCGGCACGGTCACGGTCCTGAGTGGACCCAACGGGGCGGGTAAGTCCACCGCGCTGCACGCCGTCCTCGGCCTCGTCGCGCCGACGAGCGGTCGCATCCTGGTCGGCGGGGACGACGTCACCGACCTCGACCCGCGGCAGTGGTGGAACCTCGTCGCCTGGCTGCCGCAACGGCCCGCGCTGATCCCGGGCACCGTCGGGGAGAACCTCGAACTCCTCGGACCCCTCGTCGACGTCGACGACGCCTGTCGCCGAGCCGGATTCGACGAGGTCGTCGCGTCGCTGCCGGACGGCATGGCCACCGTCATCGGTCGCGACGGCGCCGGGTTGTCCCTCGGTCAACGTCAGAGGCTCGGGCTGGCCCGGGCGTTCGGCGCGGGCCGACCAGTCCTGCTGCTCGACGAACCTACGGCTCACCTCGACGCCGAGCGCGAGAGATTCGTCCTGCAGTCCATCCGCGACATCGCGCGCGACGGCGCCGCGGTGCTGGTGGTCGGCCACCGTGACGCCGTGCGCGCCATCGGTGACCGCGTCGTCACCGTCGGAGGCGAGACCCATGTCGCCGCGTGATCCGCTGCTCTCGGGGCTCGCGCTGCTGCGCCCCCGCTTGCCGCGCCTGGCGCTCGCCGTGATCCTCGGGGTACTGGCGTTGGGCAGCGCACTCGGGCTGGCGGGAGTGTCGGCCTGGCTGATCGCCAGGGCCTGGCAGATGCCACCGATTCTGGACCTGTCCGTCGCGGTCGTCGCCGTCCGCGCGCTCGGCATCTCCCGAGGGGTCTTCGGCTACTGCGAGCGGCTCGCGTCCCACGACACGGCACTGCGAGCGGCCGGCACTGCGCGCGCCGGGCTGTACCGCGCCCTGGCCCACGGGCCGGCGGAGACCGTGATGCGGCTGCCGGAGGGCGACATCGCCTCCCGCGTCGGCGACTCCGTCGACGAGTTGTCCGACGTCCTGGTGCGCGCCGTCCTCCCGATCGCCGTGGCCACGATCCTGTCGACGGCTTCCGTCGTCGCCGTGGCGCTCATCTCACCGACCGTCGCCGCCGTACTCCTGGTGTGCCTGCTGGTGGCCGGCGTCCTCGCTCCCTGGCTCTCGGCCCGTGCCGCCCGCGCTGCGGAACGAGTTGCCGTGCACCATCATTCGGGTCGGGACACCGCGACGATGCTGGCGCTCGAGCATGCGCCGGAACTTCGCGTGGCCGGCCGCCTCGACGAGGTCCTCGCCGACGCGTCACGCCGACAACTGGAATGGGGGGCCGCCGCCGACCGCGCCGCACTGCCCGCGGCCGTCGGCGCGGCCGCTCCCACCGCGGCGACGGCCGTCAGCGTGCTCGGCGCGGTCCTCGTCGCGATCACGCTGGCCGCCCAGGTGGCGCCGACCACGCTGGCGATCCTCGTCCTCCTGCCGCTCTCGGCGTTCGAGGCCACCACTGCACTGCCCGCGGCTGCCATTCAGCTCACCCGCGCCCGCATCGCCGCCGCGCGCCTGCTCGACCTCACCGCGCCCGACCCGGCGGCCCGGCGCCGGCCCGCCCTCCGGACGCCGGATCTTCGGGCCGGCGATCGCGTCGCCGTCGTCGGTGCGAGCGGCAGCGGCAAGACGACGACCCTGATGGCGATCGCCGCCGAGCACGAACACCCCTTCACGGCGGGCTTCTTTCCCGAGGACGCCCACCTGTTCGACACCACCGTGCGCGACAACCTCCTCGTCGCCCGGGGCGACGCGACCGACGACGATCTGCGCGCCGCCCTGGCGGCCGTGGGTCTGCGGGAGTGGCTGGACCACCTGCCCGACGGGTTGGCCACGATCCTCACCGGCGGCGCGGCGGCGGTGTCGGCCGGGCAGCGACGGCGCCTGCTGCTGGCCCGCGCTTTGGTCTGCGACATGCCCGTCGTCCTGCTCGACGAGCCGACCGAGCACCTCGACGCGGCCGACGCCGACCGACTGTTGCGGGCACTCCTGGCACCCGACGGACTCTTCGCGCCGACCCGCACCGTCGTCGTCGCCACGCATCACCTGCCCCACGGGGTGACGTGCCCGGTGCTCTACCCTCGGCAGACATGACGGCCCCGAGAAACGGAACGGGCACCGCGGCGCTTGCCGTCGCGGTGGCCGGCGTCGCGCTGTGCTGGTCGGTCGTCGGCGGCGTCGCCTGTGGCGTGGTGGCGCTCGTCCTGGGCTGGGTCGGCCGGGGGCGGGCCGCACGCCGCGAGGCCGACAACGGTCCCGTGGCAGTCGCCGGGATGGCCCTCGGCACGGTGGCCGTCGTCGCGTCGGTCGCGTTCGCCGTCGTCTGGGTGTTCGCGTGGCGGGACTCCGGCGGCGCCGACTACCTGGACTGTGCAATGAAGGCCGGCCAGGACAAGGCGGCGACGCAGGCCTGTACGGACAAGTGGTTCACCGGACTTCAGGACCGGTTCGGAGTCAGTCCGAAGCCGACCCGGGGAAGTACTTGACGATGCCCTCCTGAACCACGGTGGCCAGTACGTTGCCGCCGCGGTCGAAGAAGTGGCCGTTGCCCAGCCCGCGGGACTCCGCGGCCACCGGTGACGTCGTCGAGTACAGCACCCAGTCGTCGAAGCGCACGGGACGGTGAAACCACACCGTGTGGTTCATCGTGACGGCGAAGATGCGGTCGAAACCCCACGACAGGCCATGGGTGGTGATGATCGAGTCCAGCACCGTGGTGTCCGACGAATAGACCAGTGCGGCGGCGTGGATCACCGGGTCGTCGGGCATCGCGCCCTTGGCCGTGAGCCAGACCCTGTTGTGCGGGAGCCGGTCTCCCTTGTCGCGCATCACCCAGGCCGGATCGTTGGTGTAGCGCCATTCGATCGGCTTCAGCGCGGCGACGAAGAGCGGCACCGTCTCCTCGTAGCCGACGAGCAACTCCTCGATGCTGGGCACCGACAGCGGGTCGGCGACCGGCGGCGCCTCGACCCCGTGCTCCAGACTGCCCCGGCCACCGGCCATGTGCGACACCAGTGCCGACGCCAGCAGCACGTCGCCCTGGCGCACGTCGACCCGGCGGTTGGCGAACCGACGCTCGTCGCGCAGCCGGACCACGTGGAATTCCAGGTCCCGCTCCGGATCGCCACCGGCGACGAAGTGCACTGACAACGTGCTCGGTGGAAGACCGTCCCGCACCGTCCGGCTGGCGGCGACGAAGGCCTGCGCCATCATCTGCCCACCGAACGTCCGGATCGGGTTCTTGCTCGGGTGCGAACCGGTGAACAGGTCGTCGTCCACCCGTCGAAGCTCGAGTACCGCCAGCAGCTCTTCCAGGTCGGACGTGCTCATTGCTCCCTAGTGGTCGTCCTCACCGATGCGGTGGACGTGAATCATGTTGGTCGAGCCTACTGTGCCGGGAGGCGCACCAGCGACGATGATGACGAGGTCGCCGCGCTTGTACCGGCCGAGCGCCAGCAGCGACTCGTCGACCTGGCGGATCATGCCGTCGGTGGTCTGGATGTGCGGGACGATGAACGTCTCGGTGCCCCAGGTCAACGCCAGCTGGCTGCGGACCTCGGGAAGCGGCGTGAAGGCCAACAGCGGCAGCGGCGTGTGCAACCGGGCGAGGCGCTTGAGCGTGTCGCCGGATTGGGTGAACGCTACGAGCGCCTTGGCGTCCAGTCGCTCGCCGATGTCGCGGGCGGCGTAGGAGATGACTCCCCGCTTGGTCCGTGGCACGTGGTGCAGCGGCGGCGCGGCGGTCGAGTTCTCCTCGACCGCGGTGATGATGCGGGCCATCGTCTTGACGGCCTCGAGCGGGTACTTGCCCACCGAGGTCTCACCGGAGAGCATCACTGCGTCGGTACCGTCCAGCACGGCGTTCGCCACGTCGGACGCCTCGGCGCGCGTGGGGCGGGAGTTCTCGATCATCGACTCGAGCATCTGGGTGGCGACGATGACCGGCTTGGCGTTCTCGCGCGCCATCTGGATGACGCGCTTCTGCACCAGGGGCACTTCCTCCAGCGGCAGCTCGACGCCGAGGTCACCGCGGGCGACCATGATCGCGTCGAAGGCCAGCACGATGGCCTCGAGGTTCTCGATCGCCTCCGGCTTCTCGAGCTTCGCGATGACGGGCACGCGGCGGCCCATCTCGTCCATGATCTCGTGCACGAGCTCGATGTCGGCCGGCGAGCGGACGAACGACAGCGCGACCAGGTCGACGCCCAGGGCCATGGCGAACTTGAGGTCTTCGACGTCCTTCTCCGACATCGCCGGCACCGAGACGTTCATCCCGGGAAGTGACAGGCCCTTGTTGTTGCTGACCTTGCCGCCCTCGGTGACGATGCAGACGACGTCGTTGCCGTCGATGTGGCTGACGGTCAGGCCGATGTTGCCGTCGTCGACGAGCAGCCGGTCGCCGGCCACCGCGTCCTTGGCCAGCTCCTTGTAGGTAGTCGACACCCGATCGTGGGTGCCCTCGACGTCGTCGACGGTGATTCGCACCGTCTCCCCGGCGACCCACACCGTCGGTCCGTCGGCGAACCGGCCGAGCCGGATCTTGGGGCCCTGCAGGTCGGCCATGATGCCCACCGCCCGCCCCGTCGAGTCGGAGGCTGCGCGAACCCGTTTGTAGGCGATTTCGTGGTCCGCATGGTCACCGTGGCTGAAATTCAGCCGGGCGACATCCATGCCCACCTCGACGAGCGCCTTGATCTGCTCATCCGAAGAGGAGGCCGGGCCCAACGTACAGACGATCTTTCCGCGTCTAGTCACGTTGACTCAATATAGTCGTGATCGATTCAGAAGACGACTCAGACGGCGGCCAGCGGGAGCGCACCCGGCCTGACCGGGGCCGGAAGATCCGACTCGCCCATCAGGAATGCGTCCACGGCGTGCGCCGCGCTGCGTCCCTCCGCGATCGCCCAGACGATCAGGGACGCACCGCGGTGGGCGTCGCCGCACACGAATACCCCCGGTGCGTCGGTCTGCCAATCCGAGCCGCACGACAAGGCCCCGCGGCCGTTGAGCTCGAGCTCGAGTTCGCCGAGCAGCGCCATGTGCTCCACGCCCTCGAAGCCGATGGCCAGCAGCGCGAGATCGCACGGCAGCTCGATCTCGGCGCCGACCGGCGTGATCTGGCGTCGGCCGTCGGCGTCCCGCTCGACCTTGACCTCGGCGATCACCATCGACCTCAGGCGGCCCTCGTCGTCGCCGACGAACCGCTGAACGGCGACCTCGTACCGGCGGGCGCCACCCTCGGCGTGGGCGGGTGAAGTCCGCAGCACCAGCGGCCACGTCGGCCACGGCGAACGGGTGTCGTCGCGTTGCTCCGGCGGCTCGGCGTTGTAGTCCAGCTGGGTGACCGACGCCGCACCCTGCCGGTGGGCGGTGCCGAGGCAGTCCGCGCCCGTGTCTCCCCCGCCGATGATCACGACGTGCTTGCCGGCCGCCGAGATGGGTGACGGCCCGTCGCCCTCGCACTCCCGGTTTGCGGGTACCAGATGTTCCATGGCGAGGTGCACCCCGTCGAGCTCACGGCCCTCGACGTCGTTGTCGCGCGAGCGCAGCGCGCCCACGGCCAGCACCACGGCGTCGTGCTGGCGTCGCAGCCGCTCCACGGACAGGTCGACGCCGACCTCGCAGTCGGTCACGAACCGCGTTCCCTCGGCGCGCATCTGCGCCAGTCTCTGGTCGAGTCCCGACTTCTCCAGCTTGTACTCCGGAATGCCGTAGCGCAGCAGACCACCGATCCGGTCGTCCCGTTCGTACACCGTGACGTTGTGGCCCGCGCGCGTGAGCTGTTGGGCCGCAGCGAGTCCCGCAGGTCCCGACCCTACGACGGCAATCGCCTTGCCCGTCGAGATGGCCGCCGGTTGCGGCTCGATGGTGCCGTCCATCCAGGCTTGGTCCACGATCGACTGCTCGATGCGCTTGATCGTCACCGCACCGCCGGTCTGGTCTTCCGCGATGGACAGCACGCACGCCGATTCGCACGGCGCCGGGCACAGTCGGCCGGTGAACTCCGGGAAGTTGTTGGTCGCGTGGAGGCGGTCGCTGGCCGCGTCCCACCGCCCACGTCGGACTAGGTCGTTCCACTCCGGAATCAGGTTGCCCAGCGGGCAACCAGCAGTTCCGGAGTGGCAGAACGGGATTCCGCAGTCCATGCAACGGCGAGCCTGCTGCGAGACTTCACCGGCACGCTCGTGCGGGTCCTGGCGTTCGTACACCTCGTGCCAGTCCCCGACCCGCTCGTCGACCGGCCGCTTGGCCGCCTCGACCTTGGGCACCTTCAGGAATCCGGTGGGATCAGCCACGGGTCGCCTCCATGATCGCAGCGTCGACGTCCCGGCCCTCCGCCTTGGCCATCCGGGTGGCGTACAGCACCTTCTCGTAGTCTGTCGGCATGATCTTGGTGAATTGCGCACTGCGCCTTGGCCAGTCGGACAACAGCGAACGCGCCACCGTGCTGCCGGTGTAGCTCTGGTGCCGGGCGACGACGTCGTGCAACCAGGCGAAGTCCTCGGGTTCGAGGCGCTGCAGCACCACCATGTCCGCGTTGACCTTGGCGGGGTCAAGCCCCAGCACGTACGCGATGCCGCCGGACATTCCGGCCGCCAGGTTGCGGCCCGTCGGCCCCAGCACCACGACACGCCCACCGGTCATGTATTCGCAGGCGTGGTCGCCGACTCCCTCCACCACGGCCAACGCGCCGGAGTTCCTGGCGCAGAAGCGTTCACCGACGCGGCCGCGGAGGAACACCTCACCGGAGGTTGCACCGAAGAGCAGCGTGTTGCCGGCGATCACGTTGTCCTCGGGCAGGAACAGCACGTCGTCGTCCGGTCGGACGACGACCCGGCCGCCCGAAAGTCCCTTGCCCACGTAGTCGTTGGCGTCACCGATCAGGTCCAGCGTGATGCCGGGCGGCAGGAACGCCCCGATCGACTGCCCCGCCGACCCGGTCAGCGTGATGTGGATGGTGTCGTCGGGCAGGCCCTGTGCGCCGTAGCGGCGGGTCACCTCGGAGCCCAGCAGCGTGCCGACCGTGCGGTTGACGTTGCGTATCGGCAACTCCAGGCGCACGGGGTGAGCGTCCTCCAGCGCGCCCTCGGCCAGCGCGACGAGCGTCTGGTCCAACGCATGCTCCAGGGCGTGGTCCTGGTCGCGGAGCTTGCGCCGCTGGGTCAGCGTGGCGCCGTGCGCGTCGGTCGGGATCGTGAAGATCGGGGTCAGGTCGAGACCCTGACTCTTCCAATGTGCGATACCTGGCGCGGTGTCCAGCGTGTCGGCGCGTCCGACGGCCTCGTCGACGCTTCGGAAACCCAGCTCCGCGAGGTACCCGCGAATGTCCTCGGCGATGAACCTGAAGAAGTTCTCCACGAACTCGGGCTTGCCGTTGAACCGGGCCCGCAGTTCCGGGTTCTGCGTGGCCACTCCGACGGGACAGGTGTCGAGGTGACACACCCGCATCATGATGCAGCCCGCGACCACCAGTGGTGCGGTCGCAAAGCCGTACTCCTCGGCGCCGAGCAACATGGCCACCATGACGTCGCGCGCCGTGCGCATACCGCCGTCGCACTGCACGGTGATCCGGTCTCTCAGCCCATTGAGGACGAGGGTCTGCTGGGTGTCGGCGAGGCCGATCTCCCACGGCGCACCCGCGTGCTTGAGGGAGGTCAGCGGCGCGGCGCCGGTGCCCCCGTCGTACCCGGAGATCAGGACGACGTCGGCGTGCGCCTTCGACACCCCCGCGGCAACGGTTCCCACGCCGACCGAGCTGACCAGCTTGACGTGGATGCGCGCATCGGAATTCGCGTTCTTCAGATCGTGGATGAGCTGGGCCAGATCCTCGATCGAGTAGATGTCGTGGTGTGGTGGCGGTGAGATCAGTCCGACGCCCGGCGTGGAATGACGGGTCTTGGCGATGTTCGGATAGACCTTGTAGCCCGGAAGCTGGCCGCCTTCACCGGGTTTGGCGCCCTGGGCCATCTTGATCTGGATATCGGTGGCGTTGACCAGGTAGTCGCTCGTCACTCCGAAGCGTCCGGAGGCGACCTGCTTGACCGCGCTGCGGCGGCGAAGATCGTAGAGCCGGTCCTGATCCTCGCCTCCCTCGCCGCTGTTCGACCGCCCACCTAGCGCGTTCATGGCGATCGCCATGGTCTCGTGGGCCTCGGCGGAGATCGAGCCGTAGCTCATGGCGCCGGTGTTGAAGCGGGCGACGATCGAGTCGACCGACTCCACCTCGTCGAGCGGCACGGGCTCCCGGATGCCGGACTTGAACTCGAATAGGCCGCGCAGCGCGCCACCTTCGCGTCCCAGCCGGTCGACCTCGTCGGAGTACTGCCTGAAGACCTCGTGCTTACCAGTTCGCGTCGAATGCTGAAGCAGGAATACGACTTCCGGGGTGAACAGGTGCAGCTCGCCCTCCCGCCGGAACGCGTACTCCCCGCCCACCTCGAGCCGGCGGTGCACGCGCTCGGTGGGGTTCTCGGGATAGGCCCTGCGGTGGCGCAGCTTGACCTCTTCGGCGAGGACGTCGAGTCCGACACCGCCGAGTTGGCTCGGGGTGCCGGTGAGATATTCGTCGATCACGTCGCGGTTCAGTCCGATCGCCTCGAACGCCTGGGCGCCCGTGTAGGAGGCGACGGTGGAGATGCCCATCTTGCTCATCACCTTCATCACGCCCTTGCCGAGCGCCTTGAGGTAATTGCGCACGGCCGTGGCCGGTTCGATGCCGGTGAGCTCACCCTCGCGGATCAAGTCCTCGATCGACTCGAAGGCGAGGTACGGATTCACCGCGGCCGCACCGAAACCGATCAGCATCGCGATGTGGTGCACCTCGCGGGCGTCGCCGCTCTCGACGACGAGTGCGACCGTCGTGCGCTCCTTGGTGCGGACCAGGTGGTGATGCACCGCCGAGACCGCGAGCAACGACGGGATCGGCGCCTTGGTGTGGTCGGAGTCCCGGTCGGAGATGACGAGCGTCCGGTAGCCCTTCTTGATGGCCTCGCAGGCTCTGACGCGGAGGTCTTCGAGGGCGTCGGCCAGACCCTCGCCGCCGCGCTCGACGTCGTACAGCGCGCGAAGCACCTTGGTCTTCAGGCCCGGCTGCTCGCCGTCGTCGTTGATGTGGACGATCTTGTTGAGTTCGTCGTTGTCGAGGACCGGCCACTTGAGCCCGATCTGACGACACGACGCGGCGGTGGGCTCGAGAAGGTTGTGCTCGGGGCCCATCACGCGCGACATCGAGGTGACGATCTCCTCGCGGATGGCGTCGAGCGGGGGGTTGGTCACCTGCGCGAACAGTTCCACGAAGTAGTCGTAGAGCAGTCGGGAACGCTGCGACAGAACGGCTGCCGGGGTGTCGGTTCCCATGGATCCCAACGGTTCTGCGCCGGCGGCCGCCATCGGGGTGAGCATGATCCGCAGCTCTTCTTCGGTGTAGCCGAAGGAGATCTGGCGCCTGACCACCGAATCGTGGTTGGGCTGCACCCGGACCCGGTCCGGCAGCGTCGAGAGGTCCAGCAGACCCGAGTGCAGCCATTCGTCGTAGGGCTCTGCGGCGGACAGTCCTTGCTTGATCTCGTCGTCGGACACGATGCGGCCGGCGGCGGTGTCGATCAAGAACATCTTGCCGGGCTCCAGCCGGCCCCGGGCGACGATGTTCGAGGCAGGCACGTCCAGCACGCCGCTCTCGCTGGCGAGGATGACTCTGTCGTCGAGGGTTCGCCACCACCGACCAGGCCGTAATCCGTTGCGGTCCAACACCGCGCCCACGACGGTACCGTCGGTGAAGGTCACGCATGCCGGGCCGTCCCACGGCTCCATCAGGGACGCGTGGAACTGCCAGAAGGCCCGGCGCGCCGGGTCCATGTCGAGGTTGTTCTCCCACGCCTCCGGGATCATCATCAGGACGGCGTGCGACAGGCTGCGGCCGCCGAGGTGCAGCAACTCGAGTACCTGGTCGAACGACGCCGAATCCGAGGCCTCGGCCGTGCAGATCGGCGACAACCGGGCGAGGTCGCCGGGGATGTGAGCGCTCCCCAGCATGGCTTCCCGGGCGTGCATGCGGTTGCGGTTGCCGCGGACGGTGTTGATCTCGCCGTTGTGGGCGACGAACCTGAAGGGGTGGGCGAGCGGCCACGACGGGAACGTGTTCGTCGAGAAGCGGCTGTGCACGATGGCGATGGCACTCCAGCAACGCTCGTCGCGTAGGTCCGAAAAGAACTGCGGCAGTTGCATCGTCGTGAGCATGCCCTTGTAGGCAATGGTGCGGCTGGAGAGCGAGGCGAAGTACACCTCCCCCTCCTCGGCGAGTTTGCGGACCGGGTACACGCGGCGGTCGAGGTCGACGCCGCCGGGCCGGCTGCCGTTGCGTTCCGGCGCGGCGAGGAACAACTGGGCCATGAACGGCATGCACCCCAGGGCCGTCACGCCGATGTCGGCGCCGTCGGGATCTACCGGAACCGCCCGCCAACCAAGGACTTCCAGCCCTTCCTCGACGGCAATCGACTCGATGCGGAGCCGCTCGACGTCGCGGGCCACGGGGTCCTGTGGAAGGAAGCAGATGCCGGTGGCAAACGTGTTGGTGCCCTGCGGCGTTGGAGCGGGGAGATCGAAGTCGACGACCTCGGCGAAGAGCTCGACGGGGAGCTGCAGGAGAATGCCTGCGCCGTCGCCGCTGTTGGGTTCCGCACCGGCTGCTCCGCGGTGTTCGAGATGCTCCAACGCGGTCAATCCGTCGGCGACGATCGAGTGCGACCGTCGTCCCTTGATGTCGGTGACCATGGCTACGCCACAGGAATCGGCTTCGTTCTCCGGGTCGTACAGACCCTGGGCTCTTGGCAACGCCGAGAACAACACTCGCAGCACCTCCGCAGTCCGGGAAACATGTGTCAGGGACTGCAGCGGCCCAAGCCGTGAGTGTATCAGCGGAGCTGCGAGGCTACCCGCCAATAAAGGTCGGGACCAGCGGGAATCCCGGGACGTTGCGGACGATGGTCCACGTCACGCAGGCCACGATCACCACGGCCACGGCGGGCACGGGCATCAGTTTGCGGCCGCTGCGCCAGCGCAGGACCAGCCACAGTGCCAGCATCGGGAGACCGACGAGCATGAAGACGTTGTCCACGACTGCCGCAGCAAGGTCGCCGTGCAACACGTCGTGGGTCATCCGGAGGCCGCCGCATCCCGGGCAGTTCCAGCCGGTCAGCATTCGGAACGGGCAGGCGGGAAAGACGAAGTCCGACGAGTGCGGATCCCGCAGGCCGATGTATGCGAGAGCGCCGGCGAAGGCTGCCGCGCTGCCGAGGGCGGCGTAGGGCGGAGTCCGTCGGCCGGTGGCGTCGTGAGGGTGCATGACCAAACCAGCATGCCCGATCACGGCGCCTGCCGTCACCCCCGGTGGATGAGCATGTGGCACTGACAATTCGAGGCGTTGCGCCGGGGTTGTGCACAGTGCGCAATTCATCCACAGTTCGGGGGTCTGCGGGCTAAGTCGTGGCCTCGTCGAGCGCAACGAGGCCTAAAATCGAATGTATGTTCGAGTCAGTGGCCTCCACCGCCGTCGACGCCTCGGGTGCCGGCGGGGTGGAGGGGTGGTCGCGGGCGGAGTCCGCGGCGTGTGCCCGCAAGGTCGCCGAGATGGCCGAGATGTTTCAGGCCGCGCATGCCGCCGACGGGTCCGATGAGCGGGATCTGTGGTGCACCGACACCTGGGACGCCGTCGCCGCTCACCTTGGGGCGGTCTTGCGGATCACCCCCGGCGCTGCGTCGAATCAGCTTCTCGTCGCGGTGGCGTTGCACGAACGGTTCCCTCAGGTGGCCGAGGTGTTCGCCGAGGGGCTGATCACCTATGCGGTGGTCCGGACTGTGGTGCAACGCGGTGCCTTGGTGGTCGACCCTGACGCGTTGGGTGCCCTGGATGCCATGTTGGCCGAGGCGTTGCGCGACCGCGAACCCATGTCGGTGGCCACCCTGGAGAAGACCATCGACACAATCGTCGCCCAGGTCGACCCGCAGGCGGTGATCCGGACCGAAACCCGCGCCCGTGGCCGGTCGGTGGAGGTCGGGGAGGACGACGGCAGTGGCATGGCGACGGTCTTCGCGACGCTGTTCGCCACCGATGCCAAGGCGTTCGACGCCCGGTTGGACGCGTTGGCCCGTACCGTGTGTCCGGCTGACCCGCGAACCGTGGATCAGCGCCGCGCGGACGCCTACGGCGCCATGTGCCATCGCAACGACCGCCTGGCCTGCCTGTGCGGGACCGAGGACTGCTCGGCCGGGGACAACCCACCGTCGACGGGGGTGGTGGTCTACGTCATCGCCAGCCAGGAAACGCTCGAGGACCGGCCCGAGCCGGAGCCGGCACCCGACGGTGACCCGACGCCCGACCGTGACCCGGACGGGCCAGACGGTGTCGACGGTGTCGACGGCGGCGAGGACGCCGAAGATGGCGACCGCGATGACGCCTGCGTCGAGGAAGCTATCGACCACTCAGAGATCCCCAACGAGGCTGCCGCACCGCAGGAGTCCGCCGACATCCCCGCGAACCCCGACTCTTCCCTCGAGCCCATTGGCGTCGAGCGCTCGAGTGAGCCGGCGCCGCAATCCGAGTCGCCCGAAAACATCCCCACCCCCGCCAATGGGCTCGAGGGAAGA
>Ga0209051_1000652_pt1 | contig 39235 bp, 37 predicted proteins | sample AraplaCvi_mMS_r2_2_FD_184286 | JGI IMG/M metagenome (GOLD analysis project Ga0209051, IMG submission 184286) | Arabidopsis root microbial communities from North Carolina, USA - plate scrape MF_Cvi_mMS_r2 (SPAdes) (version 2) | ecosystem: Host-associated > Plants > Roots > Endosphere | place...
TTCAACCTCTTCTTCGACAAGACCGACGCCACCATCACCGGCCCGCACGCACCGGTCGTCCGGCCAGCTCATGTCGCGTTGCTCGACTACGAAGTCGAACTCGCCCTGGTCATGCGCCAAGAGGTCGGCACGCCGACCACCATCACACCGGAGAACCTGCACGAGTACGTCTTCGGGGTCACCATCGCCAACGACCTCTCCGCCCGTGACGTGCAACTCCCCCAAGGTCAATTCCTCAAGGGCAAGAGCTACCGCGGCTTCTGCCCCACCGGACCGGTACTGGCCGTGCTGGAACCCGACGACATTTCCCTGCTCGACGACCTCGACCTGCGGCTCGAAGTCAACGGCGAACCGCGCCAAGGCGACAACACCGCCAACATGCTCTACCGGCCCGCCGAGACGCTGACCGAGCTGACCGAATTCTGCAATCTCAGCCCGGGCGACGTGCTGCTCACCGGCACCCCGCACGGATGTGTGGCCACCTCGCCGCCAGCCCTGGTGCGGCGACTGGCCACAGCGCTGCTTCCCGAGGACAAGCTCTGGGCGTCGTTCATCACGATGAACAAGCGAAAGTCGTATTTGAAGCCCGGCGACGTAATCAACGCGTCGATCCGCAGCGCCGACGGTGCACTCGACCTTGGCGTCCAGCGAACCATCATCACCGAACCGTCTTGCGAGAGAGGAGTCCAGTGAGCGCTACCCCCAGCCCGCTGCAACCGTCGAACCCCGAGCCAACCGACGAGACGACGTCGGCGCCAGATTTAGACCAATTGCCCGACCGGGTGGTGCCCGCGTTCATCGCCCACTGGGTCGTCAAGACCGCCCGCAGTGCGGAGATGATCGACTGGTACGGGCACGTATTCGGCGCCCGCGTGGTCCACGAGGACGGCCAAATCGCGTTCCTCACCTGGGATCACGAGAGTCACCGGCTCGCGCTGGTCAAACTCCCACCACCTCTGCGTCACGTCTTTCCGTTGGCCCGACTGCGGCGAAAGACCTACGGCATCGACCATCTGGCCTTCACCTTTCCCTCGCTGGAACAGCTGCTGCTGACCTACGAACGTCTGAAAGGTGTTGGCATCGAGCCCGTCTGGTCCATCAACCACGGCCCGACCACCAGCCTCTACTACGAAGACCCCGAGGGCATCCGGCTGGAGTTTCAGGTCGAGAACTTCCCCACCGCCCAGGAGACCGCGGACTACTTCAACAGCCCGGAGTTCGCCGACAACCCGATCGGCGTCAACACCGACCCGGACTACCTCCTGGAGCGACTGCGCGGCGGGGCAAGGGAAGTCGACCTGCTGCGCCGAGGCGCAGGCACACGCCCGGGGACCAAGCAGCGAGCCAACAAGCGCACGCTCACGTGGAAGACGCTGTGACACATGACGACTGATCCCGTGGTCGTCGTCGGCGCCGGTGCTGCCGGCTGCACGTTGGCGCTGCTGCTGGCCCGCTACGGCATCCCGAGTACCGTAGTCGAGCAGCGCACCGAGGCCAGGCTGCACCCCGCCGCCCACGTGGTGAACGCACGCACTCTCGAGATCTGGAATCAGGCGTCACCCAACCTGATCCGCGCACTCGAGGCGATGACCCCGGCCATCGACACGGTGAACCTCATCCGATGGTGTACCGACGTCCGCGCCGCCCCGCTGGGTGAGATCGACCTGCTGTCCGAGCCGGATCGGCTTGCCGAAGTCCGAGGACACAGCCCCTTCCTGATCTCCCACATCGGTCAGCACTTGCTCATGCCGGCGCTGTGGGAGGCGCTCGACGACGACGGACTGGTCGACTTCCGTCGCGGTTGGCGCGCCGACCTCGACGCGGGCACGCTCGCGCTCAAGCCGCCGGGGGCGACGCCCATCACCGACACGCCCCGGTACGTCGTCGCCGCCGACGGCGCCAACAGCTCCTTGCGCGACGCGGCCGGCATCGCGATGAACGGCCCGGTCCTGGCCAACATGGGCAGTGTCTTCTTCCACGCGCCGAACCTCTACCCGGACGGTGCACACCGCCCCTTGCTGAGCTGGATCTACCACCCCCGCTTCAGCGGAGTGATGATCGCCCACGCCGACGACGACTACGTGCTGATGACCCCGTACCTGCACCCCGCGCAGCCCATTGCGCGGGACAGCCAGGACTACTGGAATCGACAGCTGCCCAACGTGATCGGTGCGGCCGAATACCAGATCCGGTCGACGGGAACGTGGACCATGACCTCGCAGATGGCCACCGCGTTTCGCCGAGGGCCTCTGCTGTTGATCGGCGATGCCGCACACCGGTTCCCGCACACCGGCGGCTTCGGCCTCAACAGCGGTGTCCAAGACGCTCACAACCTGGCCTGGAAGCTGGCCGCGGTGCTGGACTCGGGTGCACCGGACACGCTGCTCGACACCTACGAGACCGAACGCAGACCCGTGGTCGCCCGGTTCGCCGAGCAGAGTACGACCAACCACTTCAAGCTCGACGACGTCACCGCGCCGCTGGGTATCACCAACCGCTCGCTGCACCGAGCCACCGAGTTCATGGCCAGGCCCTGGTTGTCGAGGATTCCCGACCGCGTCATGGCCTCGGTCGCCGACGGTCTCACCCGAGCGCAGACCTCGCGGACGAAGCGGCTGCTGCGCGACGACGCACGGGGTCGGCGCCTGAGGCAACGCATGGCCGAGACCATCCCCGGTCAACTGGAACACTTCGTCGCCAGCGGTTTGGAGTTCGGCTACGCCTATGTCAGTCCGCTGATCGACACCGGCGTCGACGGTCCCTGCCCCGACGGCGACGTGTCGATCTACGAGCCGACGACACACCCCGGCGCGCGCCTGCCACACACGCTCGTGATCGACGACGCAGGCGGAATCCGGCCCCTTCACGACCTCATCCGACCGGCCGGATTGACGCTGTTCACCTCCGACCTGCAGGCGTGGACCGCGAGCATGCCGCCGTCGCTCGTCGAACTTCCGATCGCCGTGATCGCGGTCCGTCCGGCCGACCCAGACGGCGGTTCGGCGATGCTCGATCTCCTCGAGATTGGCGAGCGGGGCGCCGTCGTCGTCCGCCCTGACGGTCACGTCGTGTGGCGCAGCCGCACCGGAGTCGACGCCGTCGACCAGTTCGAGGCGTTCGTCCGGAGAGCATGGGCTCCGCTGAGTAGGGTTCGAGCCGAGGCCGGTCAGAATCCCCCTTACCGCCACCAGGAGCAATCATGAGCCTGCCGCACTCGACGTCGTCGGCCCCAGCAGATGCCCACGGCGAAGCGCTGAAGGACGTCTGCGATGCGGCGCTGTGGTTGTCGACCTCCATCGTCCACCACGCCAACCGGGTTCGGCCGAACCCGACGGGGATGAAAGTCGGTGGTCACCAGGCGTCGTCGGCGTCGATGGTCTCCATCATGACGTCCCTGTGGTTCGAACAACTTCAGCCCGGCGACCGGGTGTCCGTCAAACCACATGCCTCCCCGGTGCTGCACGCCGTCAACTACCTCCTCGGCGAACTCGACGAGAAGTACCTGACGACCTTGCGGGAATTCGGTGGCCTGCAGAGCTATCCGAGCCGATCCAAGGATCCCGACCCCGTCGACTACTCGACCGGGTCCGTGGGCATCGGCGCCACCGCCCCCATCTGGGGCGCCTTTGCCCGCCGCTACGTCGACACCACCTTCGCCAACACCGGCGCAGGCCGTCAGTACTCACTGGTCGGCGACGCCGAACTCGACGAGGGCGCGGTATGGGAGGCGATCCTGGATCCTTCGGTTCAATATCTCGGCGAGGTCGTCTGGATCGTCGACATGAACCGGCAATCGTTGGATCGGGTGGTCCCCAACATCGCCGCCGGACGTCTGGAATCGATGTTCTCGGCGGCCGGTTGGCAGGTGATCACCGTCAGATTCGGCAGGCTGCTCGAGGAACTGTTCACTCGATCCGGCGGCCCCGCGCTCCGACGGCGCATCTTGGACATGCCCAACCCCGAATACCAACGGCTTCTACGTTGCACCGCAACGGAATTGCGCGAGCGGTTGCCCGGCGCTGATCCCGAGGGCCACGAGATCGCCTCTCTCCTCGGCGATCTCGACGACGCGACGCTGCTGGCCGCGATCCGCAACCTGGGCGGACACGACCTCGCCTCGCTGCGCGAGGCCTACGCGCAGATCGACGACACCCGTCCGACGGTCATCATCGCCTACACCATCAAGGGGTACGGCCTTCCCACCGAGGGGCACCCGCAGAACCACTCGTCGCTGCTGAGCGACGAGCAGTACGCCGACCTCGCGAACAGCCGTGGCAAGGACACCGCCCGACCGTGGACCAGGTTCGACGACGACAGTCCCGCCGGGCGCCTGTGTTCGGCCACTGCCGAACGCCTGCGCCGCGACCGCCCGACCACGAACATGCCGCCAGTGGTGCCGACGGATCTGGGCCGCACCCCGCCTGCGGTGTCCACCACCCAAGCCGCCCTCGGCCGTGCCCTGCTCGACCTGAGCCGGGACGCTCCCGACGTCGCCAAGCGCGTCGTGACCGTCAGCCCCGACGTCAGCTCCTCGACCAACCTCGCCGGGTGGTTGAACAAGGTTGGGGTGTGGTCCACCGACGAGCGGCGCAACTGGTTCGACGACGACCGGGAAACGATCATGCACTGGCGGGAGAAGCCCACCGGCCAGCACATGGAACTCGGCATCGCCGAGACGAACCTCGTCGGATTGATCTCGGAACTCGGCGCCACCTGGAGCCGGTGGGGTCAGCCCCTCTTCCCGATCGGGGTGCTGTACGACCCATTCGTCGAGCGCGCGCTGGAACCGTGGTCCTACGGCATCTACGCCGGTGGCCAGTCCATTCTGGTCGGCACTCCGTCGGGCGTGACCCTGGCGGCCGAAGGCGGGGCGCACCAATCCATCAAGACTCCCTCGATCGGTCTCGAGCAGCCCGGCTGTGTCAGCTTCGAACCAGCTTTCGCCGTCGAAGTCGAATGGGTGCTGATGGACTGCCTGTCACGGTTGGGGCGCTCCGACGGCACGTCGTCCTACTTGAGGCTGTCCACCCGGCCCGTTCGGCAGGAACTCGCTGCGATCCCCGCCGACCCCGCCGCCCGCGAGAGACGCCGCCGCCAGGTCGTCGCAGGCGGGTACGTCCTCTGCGGTACCGACAAGCCCGACGTCACGCTGGTCACCATGGGCGCCATGGTGACCGAGACCCTTACCGCCGCAGACCGATTGGAACAATTGGGCGTGGCCGCCGAGGTCGTGTGCGTCACCAGTCCCGGCCTGCTGTACGAGGCGCTGCAGGCTCGTCGCGGACTAGGCGACGGCCCGTCGTGGATTTTGGACCAGATCCTTCCCGCTCATCGCGCCGCGCCCATGGTCACCGTCTTGGACGGGCATCCGCACACTCTGACCTTCCTGGCGACGGTCAACTGCGTGCCGACGAAGTCCTTGGGTGTCAGCCGATTCGGGCAGGTCGGGTCGCTCGACGCCGTGTACGAGTTTCACGGCGTCGACGCCGACGGCATCGTCCGCGCCGCCCTTGATCTGACCACCTGATCTTGGCGTACACGGAGGTCGACGGACGGGACCTTCGCCAAAGGTGAACTGATGGTCGCGATTCTGGGCGGGTACCCGCTCTCGAAGTCTCTATCACCGGCGATATCACTGCCCGCGTGATATCGCCGGCGATAACGAGTTCCAGACCGGGTGGGGCCCGACCCTCGGGGATGAGCCGTCGGTGAGGCGCGTTCGCGCCGGGCAATCGGGCGTGGACGGTCGTGCGGCCCATCGCATAGAACTGCATTTTGACCTCGGTCACGCCACGGGTGCGGCATCATCGACGGGGCGGTCGAACCCCATCGAAAGGTGCCATGCCCGAGCAAGAATCACCCGAGCAGGGCGACGTCGAGAGCCTGGCCGATGCGCTGCTGGCGGCCATCGAGGAGGGCGCCGAGGCGGAACCCGACGCCGAGGAATCCTCCCCCGACCTGATCAGCGGCGCCGCCTTCGCGTTCCGCCGGCTTGCCATCGAGTTCGTCCGTCGCTACAACCGCCTCGAGGTCACCGCCGACGTCGGAACCTTGAGGGACCCGGTGCTGTTCGTGGCCAACCACGGGTTCGGCGGAATCTTCGACCTCAACGTCTTCGCCGTCGGCGCCGCGTTCGAGCAGCTGAAGCTGGACCGCGACGTGACCATCTTGACGCATCAGGTGGCCTGGACGTTGGGGGTCGGCCGCCTCATCGAGCCGCTCGGGGCGCGACCGGCCAGCACGCAGTCCGCGGAGGAGGCGTTCGGTAGAGGCGAGCACGTCGCCGTGTTCCCCGGCGGTGACGTCGACGCCGCGAAGGCGTGGGATGAGCGCAACCAAATCAAGTTTGGTGGACGTAGTGGCTTTGCCCGTTTGGCGATCGACGCCGGGGTCCCCATCGTCCCGATCGTCACCGCAGGCGCCGGTGAATCACTGTTCGTGATCTCCAGCGGGGAACGGTTGGCGCGAGCGATCCGCCTCGACAAACTGCTGCGGGTCAAATCGGCCCCGGTCAGCATCTCGTTGCCGTGGGGCCTCAGCATCGGCGCCGTCGGCATGCTGCCCTACCTGCCGCTGCCCACCAAACTGGCCACGCGAGTGCTTCCGGCGATGCCGCCGACCGAAGGTGAGGACGCAGGCGACTTCGCGGCGCGGGTCGAGACGGTGATGCAGGATGCGCTGACGGACATGACCTCCGACCGGTTCCCCTTGATCGGGTAGGTCGACGCCCACGGCCACGGACGAAGTGTCCTAGATCGCCAGCACCAGACATAGCGCGGCTACCGCCAACCCTTGGAGTGTCGCGCGAGCGACGATGACGCGATCCCAGTTCGCTTGCAGCGCACGCCCGTTCGGCAGTGATCGGCCTTCGTCCGCGGCCGCTGTCAGCTGGCGGTTGATCGGCGCACTCACCCGTGCGTATACGACGAGCCACACCACCAGCAGGAGCAGCGCGACACCGGACGCGGCGACCCGACACCACTGCGCGTCGACGACGGCCATTACAGCAGCCGCCGCGGTGGCCACGACGCCGAGGACGCCGGGCACGGGCATCCGCCGGTCGCCGTAACGGTGCACGTTGCCCATGATCACGACCAGGGCGTGGTCGTCGACCTTCGCGAGCGCCGGTCGCAGCACGATCGCGCAGAAGACGTCGGTGCCGTACACCACCGCGGTGGCAAGTATTCCGATTAGAGCCGCGGCCCCGGTTGCATGGTCCAAATTCATGCTAGCGACGCTAACCACGGCTTCGCACCATGTCAATAGCGGCGCTAGCACCTATAGCGGTGCTACTGCGGAATGGGCCGCGCCTACTGTTCCCCAAGCCCCATCAGTTCGGTGACGCCGTGGTCGCGGCCCGCGGTGTAACCGCCGTCCACCGCGATCGCCTGACCGCTCACGAAGCTGGCGTCGAGGGACAGCAAGAACGCTGCGACGGAAGCGATCTCGTCGGCGCGCCCGAAGCGCCGCAGCTTGTGTTCGTGGCGCAGGGACTCACGGGGTCCTTCGAATCCGGGCATGCCCATCACCGAGTCGAACATCGGGGTTTGGATGAAGCCCGGACAAATCACGTTGGCCCGAATTCCACTGGGTCCGTAGTCGATTGCGATGTTCTTGGTGAGCAGCACGACACCTCCCTTGGAAGCGTTGTAGACGCTGCCACCCGCCGTTCCCTCCAATCCTTCGATGCTCGCCAGGGTCACCACGGCGCCGCGCTCCCCGTCGACCCGATCCTGTCGAACCATCTGCGCCAGCGCTGCACGGGTCACGACGAACGTGCCCTTCAGGTTGACGCCGATCACCCGGTCCCACTCCTCGTCGGGAAGGACGTGCACCGGCCCACCGCCTGCGACACCCGCCGCGTGGACCACGCCGTCGAGGCGACCGGCCTCGGCGACCACGGTGGAGATCGCAGCGCCGACCGCGCCGGCGTCGAGGACGTCGACGGCCCGATGGGTGACGCGTCCGGCCCCATCCGCCGGTGCCTCGGCTCCGAGGTCTACCCCCACCACGTAAGCGCCCTCGTCCAGCAACCGTTCGACCGTGGCCCTGCCGATCCCCGACGCGGCCCCGGTCACCAGTACGCCCTTGCCCTCGAATCTGCCCATCACCCGTCCCTTCTCTCCGCCATTTCCTTAGGCGACATAATTACTCAGGCAAAGAGTGAGCGGGACCACTTCGACGTTCATCGGCGCCGCGCCCTTCATCACGGCGAAGGCGCCAACTGTTCATCGCATCGTGATCCGAGCGGGCCGCTTGCTGGTGATCATGACCGTCGACCTTCTGTACTCTCGACGCCAGGCCCGACCGTGTGCTGCGGCGGCCACCGCCGATTGGCGACGGCTCTACCACGACAGCAAAGATGTCCTGAACGAGCACAGATCGGTGACCACATGAGCGGCACGATGACCGGATCCGCCAAGCAAGCGCCGGTGGCCGACGACGAGGTCCCGGAAATTCTGCGGGGTGACGACGACCTCCCCCAGGTTCTCGCGGACACGGTCACCGAGATCCTGCACACTCCCCCGAGTGCCCGTGGCGCAATCCACCTGGTGTGTGCGGCAGTTGCCATCGTCGCCGGCGCCGCTCTGGTACCCGCAGCGTGGCTCATCGGGCGACCCAACGCCGGTCTGGCCACCCTCGTCTACTCGGCCTCGATCATCGGGATGTTCAGCGTCAGCGCCGTGTATCACCGCGTGAAGTGGACCAGCCTGGCCGCCCTCAAGTGGATGAAGCGCGCCGACCACTCGATGATCTTTCTCTTCATCGCAGGCAGCTACACCCCGCTGGCGCTGCTCGCCATGCCGACGGACACGGCGAAGCTGGTGCTCACCATCGTCTATTCGGGCGCTGCGGCCGGCGTTGCCTTGAAGATGTTCTGGCCGTCGGCACCCCGGTGGGTCGGCGTGCCGCTCTACCTTCTCCTCGGCTACACCGCGATCTGGTTCGCCGGCGTCCTCCTCGACGGCGCAGGTCTCGCCGTCGTCGTCCTGCTGTGTGCCGGTGCCGCGCTCTACAACATCGGCGCGATCCTCTACGGCGTGCGGTGGCCGAACCCGTGGCCCAAGACGTTTGGCTACCACGAGTTCTTCCACGCGTTCACGGCGGCGGGCGCAGCCTGCCACTACATCGCGATCTGGCTGGTCGTCCTGTAGCCGAAGCTACTTCAGGGGCAACCCGGTGATGGCCCTGGCCATCACCAGACGCTGAATCTCACTGGTGCCCTCGAAGATGGTGAAGATCTTCGCGTCGCGGTGCATGCGCTCCACCGGATAGTCGCGGGTGTATCCGTTGCCGCCGAGAATCTGGATCGCCTCGTCGGTGACGTAGACCGCGGTCTCGCTGGCGGCGAGCTTGGCCATCGATCCCTCGGCGTTGACGAACGGCTTGTCGTTGCGGGCCATCCAGCCGGCGCGCCACACCAGCAGCCGAGCGGTGTCGATCCTGGTCTTCATGTCGGCGAGCTTGAACGCGACCGCCTGGAAGTCGCCGATCTTGCGACCGAACTGTTCGCGCTCCTGGGCGTAGTCCAGCGCGTACTCGTAGGCCGCGCGAGCCACGCCCAACGCCATGGCGCCCACCGTCGGGCGCGTCCGCTCGAAGGTCTTCATCGCGGCTTGACCGGCCGAGCGCTTGCCCTCACGCGCCCTTGCGATGCGCTCGTCGAACTTCTCCTTGCCGCCGATGATCAAACGGCCTGGGATGCGGACGCCGTCGAGCACGACCTCGGCGGTGTGCGACGCGCGGATGCCGTGCTTCTTGAACTTCTGTCCCTGACTGAAGCCCTTCGTCCCGGGCGGAATGATGAACGTCGCCTGCCCCCGCGACCCCAGTTCCGGATGCACCGACGCCACGACGATGTGGACGTTGGCGATTCCGCCGTTGGTGGCCCACGTCTTGGTGCCGTTGATCACCCACTCGTCGTCGGCTTCGTCGTAGCGGGCCCGGGTGATGATGGCCGACACGTCCGAACCGGCACCGGGCTCCGACGCGCAAAAGGACGCCAGAAGCGGCTCGTCGACGGTGCCGAACATCTGGGGCAGCCACTCCCCGAGCTGGTCGGGCGTTCCGGTCGCGGCGAGCGACGCTGCGGCGAGTCCGGTGCCAAGGATCGACAGGCCAATGCCCGCATCACCCCAGAACATCTCCTCGAAGACCGTCAGCAGACCGAGTCCGCTCGGCTCGGCGGCCTGGGTCGCGAACAACTCCACGGAGTACAGGCCAATCTTGGCGGCCTCCTGGATGATTGGCCACGGCGTCTCTTCGCGTTCGTCCCATTCCGCCGCCGCGGGTCTGACGACCTTCTCGGCGAAGTCGTGAACCCAGTCCCGAACTTCGACTACGTCGTCGGACAACTCGAGCGAAAACGTCATGTGGCTGTTCCTTCTCGGCGGAATCACCCCGCGCGTAGTGGCTGACACGGGTGGCGACCCCGGCACCCGATCGGTGAACGACTGTACGCACCGAACTTACCGGGCATCTAGTTACCCGGCGACTGCGCCTGCCGCTGCGACGCGACCCGTCAGTCGCCGCCGTCTCGTCGTCTGACGCGCAAGATGAGCGCGGACAACGCAAGAACGAGGACGACGCCACCGAGGACGCCGATCTCGACGATCGCTCGGGAGAACTCCGGACCCTTCTCCAACAGCGTCGCCGCCTCGACCGACAGCACGACGATCTCCTTGATGCCGGCCAGGATGCCGACGATGAGGAACGGCTCGGCGACAATCTCGTGCGAACGCAGACACGCTCGGACCGCATAGAGCAACTCCACGAAGATGAACAGCAGCAGCAGGCCGTCGAGGACTTCGAGCATGAGCGTCGACGCGGGGGTGTTGCGCAGCCGCAGCATGGTGTTGAACTGCGCGACGAGCAGGGCCACCGAGCCGAATGCCAGGACCACGGCAATCGACCAGTAGACGGCGTCTTCGACGCCACTCAGCACGCGGTCGGCGAGACGCTGTCGATCTTCTTCGTCTTCTTCGACGTCCTCGTCGACGTCGTCGCTCTTGGGCATCGTCGACTCAGCGGTTGAGCCACCAGATGCGGCTCGACAACGCGGTCGCGAACGTGCACCACAGCGGGTAGGGCCACAGCGCCCTCGCAGGTGCTCCGTTGACGCGGACCGCGCGCCGAGTCAGGTCGGCGCTGCTGACGGCAAGTGCGCCAGCCAACACCGCCGACGGGCCGAGTTGGCGGCGGTTGAAGAACAGCCACGACCAACTGCCGTTCAGAAGCAGGTTGAGCGCCAGAAGTCTCGTGAACGTCTTGGCTTCCTCATCGGCGCCTCGTTCACGGAGTTCGTCGACGGTGGCTGCCGAGACCACCGCGACGTCGGCGTAGAGCAGCGGCCACACGATGGGAAAGGCTCGTCGCGGCGGCTGAAAGCTGGGCTTGCGCAGCGTCTGGTACCAATTCGACTGAACTGCCGGTCCGGTGGCGAGACCGCCGATGACGGCGGTGGCCGCGGCGGCACCGGCGGTCTTGGCCAGGGTGAGCGCGCGCATGCGACTCCTTTCGATCACCTCGAACGTACCCGGCCAGGGGGTCCCTCAAGCGGATTCGCCGTCGTAGCAATCTCGTGGTGCGGAATCCGGTGGTCCAAATGTAAATTCGTTGCGGAATCGCTTGCGAAGGGCTCCAAGATCGGCGATTGTTTACCCACAGTGCACGGGGCTGCGCGGGGCCTCATCTCTTCCTCGAGGGCCCGCCCTTCGTGCCGACAACCAGGGAGGTCGTCCTGAGCGGCACACACGGCTCCGCCGTCGACAGCACCACGGGAGAAGGCGCGGTTCCCCTCGAAGCCGGTCAGCCGGTCATCGAGATCGACCACGTGACGAAGCGGTTCGACGACTACCTCGCCGTCGCGGACGCCGACTTCTCCATCGCCTCTGGCGAATTCTTCTCGATGCTGGGTCCGTCGGGCTGCGGCAAGACGACGACACTGCGCATGATCGCCGGCTTCGAGACACCAACCGAGGGAGCAATCCGCCTCGAGGGCGTCGACGTGTCGTCGGTGTCCCCGCACAAACGCAACGTCAACACGGTGTTTCAGCACTATGCCCTCTTCCCCCACATGACGGTGTGGGACAACGTGGCCTACGGTCCGCGGAGCAAGAAGATCGACAAGACCCTCGGCAAAGGAGAGGTCAAGCGCCGGGTCGACGAGCTCCTCGAGATCGTCCGGCTCACCGACTTCGCCAAGCGCAAGCCTGCGCAACTCTCCGGCGGCCAGCAGCAACGCGTAGCGCTCGCCAGGGCGCTGGTGAACTACCCGAGCGCGCTGCTCCTCGACGAGCCGCTCGGCGCACTGGATCTGAAGCTGCGCCACGCCATGCAATTCGAACTCAAGCGCATCCAACGCGAGGTCGGCATCACGTTCGTCTACGTGACCCACGACCAGGAGGAAGCGCTCACCATGAGCGACCGCATCGCGGTCATGAATGCGGGCAACGTCGAACAGATCGGCAGCCCGACCGAGATCTACGACCGTCCCGCGACGGTCTTCGTGGCGAGCTTCATCGGCCAGGCGAACCTTTGGCCGGGCAAGCAGATCCGGATGGACGGGGGCCTCGCCGAGCTCTCGGTCTTGGGTACGACGTTGCGGGCCAGGCCGGGCGACACCGCCATCGAGGCGGGCGGGCACGCCACCCTGATGGTGCGACCCGAGCGGGTGCGCGTTTCCGTCGACCCACCCCAGGGTGACGTCGCCACGGTGTCCGCCACGGTGACCGACCTGACGTTCCAGGGTCCGGTGGTTCGCCTCTCCATGGACGCCCCCGACGGTTCTCCGATCGTCGCGCACGTCGGTACCGAGCAGAACCTCCCGCTGCTGAGACCCGGTGACCGCGTGCACGTCGCGTGGGCGCCCGACGCCTCGCTGGTTCTGCCGGCCGCCGACATTCCCACCACCGAAGACTTGGAGGAGATGTTCGACGCTCCTCCGGAGTCCTGACGACCCACTCGACGACCCCTCTTCCATGAATCACCCGAAAGGCACCTCCATGGCGAACGAGCCCGACCCCCGACTGATGTCCCGGATCACGTCGTCGCGCGCCTCGCGGCGACGCTTCCTCGGTGGCGGCGCCGCCGCGGCAGCCGCATTGGCGCTCGGCCCGTCGTTCCTCGCCGCCTGCGGTTCGGACGCGACGAAGTCCGCGGGGCCGTCGGTCACGGAGGGGCCGGCCAGCGGCAGCCTGCGCATCTCGAACTGGCCGTTGTACATGGCCGACGGCTTCGTCGCCGACTTCCAGAAGGCCAGCGGGCTGACCGTTGACTACAAAGAGGACTTCAACGACAACGAGCAGTGGTTCGCCAAGGTCAAGGAACCGTTGTCGCGCAAGCAGGACATCGGCGCCGATCTGGTGGTGCCCACGACGTTCATGGCCTCGCGCATCCAGCAGCTCGGCTGGCTCAACGAGATCACCGACGCCGGCTGGTCCAACAAGAAGAATCTGCGCGACGACCTCCTCGAGGCGAGTGTCGACCCGGGCCGAAAATTCAGCGCCCCGTACATGTCCGGCCTCGTCGGCATCGCCTACAACAAGGCGGCCACCGGGCGCGACATCAAGACGATCGACGACATGTGGGACCCGAAGTTCAAGGGCAAGGTCAGCCTCTTCACCGACTCGCAGGACGCGCTGGGCATGCTCATGATGTCGCAGGGCAACTCGCCAGCGGAGCCGAACTCGGATGCCATCAAGAAGGCCGTCGACCTGGTCAAGGAGCAGAAGGACAAGGGCCAAATCCGCAGGTTCACCGGCAACGATTACGCCGACGACCTGGCCGCCGGCAACATCGCCATCGCGCAGGCCTACTCCGGTGACGTGGTGCAGTTGCAGGCCGACAACCCGGACCTGGTCTTCGTCGTCCCGGAGTCAGGCGGCACCACGTTCGTCGACACCATGGTGATTCCGTACACGACGCAGAACCAGAATGCCGCCGAGGCGTGGATCAACTACGTCTACGACCGGGTGAACTACGCGAAGCTCGTCGCGTTCGTGCAGTACGTGCCGGTGCTGTCGGACATGACCGACGAGCTCAACAAGCTCGACCCAAAGCTGGCGTCGAACCCGTTGATCAACCCGCCGAAGGCGACGCTCGACATGGTGAAGGGCTGGGCCCCGCTCACCGACGAGCAGACCCAGGAATACAACACGCTGTACGCAGCCGTCACCGGCGGCTGAGGCTTGCGATGGCAGGCGTAGCCAGCAGTAGCCGACAGCGGAGCAAGATCGCCCCGTACCTCATGGTGCTTCCGGCGCTCGCGTATCTGGCGCTGTTCTTCGTGGTGCCGATCTGGTCGTTGCTTCGCACGTCGTTGTCGTCGATGAGCGGATCGGTGTTCCTTCCGACGCTGACGTTTTCGTGGAACTTCGCCAACTTCGGGCACGCGTTCAGCCTGTACGAAGACCAGATCATCCGGTCCTTCACCTACGCGTTGGTCGCCACGCTGCTGTGCATCGTGCTGGCCTATCCGCTGGCGTACGTGATCGCCTTCAAGGCGGGCAGATACAAGAATCTGATCCTCGGTCTGGTGATTCTGCCGTTCTTCGTCACCTTCCTGATCCGCACGTTGGCCTGGAAGACGATCCTCGCCGACGACGGTTGGGTGGTGAGCGCGCTCGGCTCCGTCGGTTTGTTGCCGAGTGAAGGCCGGTTGCTCTCGACCAGCTGGGCTGTCATCGGCGGGTTGACCTACAACTGGATCATCTTCATGATCCTGCCGTTGTACGTCAGCCTCGAGAAGATCGACCCGCGCCTGCTGGAGGCCTCGAGGGACCTCTACTCGACCAACGCCCGCTCCTTCGGCAAGGTGGTCCTCCCCCTGTCGATGCCCGGAGTTCTCGCCGGCAGCCTGCTCGTATTCATCCCGGCCGCAGGCGATTTCATCAACGCCGACTACCTGGGTAGCACGCAGACGACGATGATCGGCAACGTCATCCAGAAGCAGTTCCTGGTGGTCAAGGACTATCCGGCGGCCGCCGCCCTCAGCTTCGTGCTGATGGCGTTCATCCTCGTCGGTGTGCTGCTGTACACGAAGGCGCTCGGTACGGAGGACCTGGTATGACGCTCGCTGCGGGACCGTTGATCGGCGACGCCGCGAGTGCCGCGGAACACCCGAAGCCGCAACGCAACAGGCGCCGCCTGAACGTCGGCGACGTCACGCTGCGGGTGGTCGCCGGACTGGTGCTCTTCTACCTGTTCCTGCCGATCTTCGTGATCATCCTCTTCTCGTTCAACCACCCGGCGGGCAAGTTCAACTACAGCTGGCAGGGCTTCACGCTCGACAACTGGTTGCACCCGTTCAAGTACCCCGCCCTCACCGAAGCGCTCAAGTTGAGCATCAACGTCGCAGCGGTGTCGACGGTGATCGCGTTGGTGCTCGGCACGCTGGTGGCAATCGCGCTGGTGCGGCAGCGCTTCCGTGGCAGCAAGACGATCGACACGTTCCTCGTCCTTCCGTTGACCGCGCCGGAAGTGGTCATGGGCGCGTCGCTCCTGGTGCTGTTCCTCGACTTCGGGTGGGCGACCGGGTACGTCACCATCCTGATCGCGCACATCGCCTTCGAGATCAGCTTCATCGCGATGACCGTTCGGGCTCGCGTCCGTGGGTTCGACTGGACTCTTGAGGACGCGTCGATGGACCTTGGCGCCAGCCCCACCAGGACCTTCTTCAAGGTGACGCTACCGCTGATCGTTCCCGGCATCGTGGCCGCGGCGATGTTGTCGTTCGCGCTGTCTCTGGACGACTTCATCATCACCTACTTCGTCAGCGGGTCGACGGTGACGTATCCGCTGTACGTGAACGCGGCGGTCAAGGCGGCTGTGCCGCCGCAGATCAACGTGCTGGCCACCGCGATCCTGGTGGCCAGTCTGCTGCTCGTCGGGCTGGGAACGATCTACCGGCGCAAGCGAATCGATCTCTAGGCGACGAGTTCGGCGGTGTCGTGACGGGAGACGCCGGTCTTCGGTCGGTGGGTCGACAGCGCACTGCGGGTGCGTGCCGACAGGCGGCGTTCTGCTGCTGGCTGTCCGTGTCGGTGGATTCGTGCCATCTCGACGACTATCGAGGCCACTTGGGCGGGTTCGCCGTGGACCGTGAAGGTCCTTCTGTCCCACCACATCATCTTGGTTTCGTATCGTTCGTCAGGGTAGGGCGTCGCGGGAATGGGGGCGACGACACCGCCCGTCGAGCGCCACCGCTCAAGGGTGTGCGCTGCGGAGGTGGCCATGTAGTAGTCGACGCCGAGAAGCGCGGTCAGGTGAAAGCCGCTTCGAGCGTGCAACTTTGGCCGGTGCGGATTGCGGGCGCCGTCGCCGCGCATCCAGGCGGCCTTCATCTCGATGACGCCGGAGGGGATGCGTTCCGCGAGCATCCGGCGGACGTCGGACTCCCCCGGTTGGTTCTGCCACTCCACGACGGCATGCGAGTCTTCGGGTGCGGTCAGCGCGCCCTTCGTCCTGACCCCGCCGATGATGCCTCCGTCGACGTCGGTCATCACCCAGAACAGGGCGGTGTCGGCCGCGCAGCGTGCGGTGTCTCCGTCGAGTGCGTCGCTGACGCCGAACTTGGCGTAGCTCGCCACGGCACCGCGGTGGTATTCGGCGAACAGGTCGGGTGCCGCCGCCGGTTCGGCTATGGTGACCGCGCATTCGGCCGCCGGATCCCACCACGACATGGAGCCGCCGAGTATTACCTGGCTGGGTTTCGTGTATTCCAACGTCGTCATGGTTCCGCCTTCGTCGTTTGATGGACCGACTACGGCAATATAATACTTTTGTCGACGAAGTGTATCTAGCTGGCACTTGCGTATCTGGTGAATTATCCAGCAAATGGCTTGCCGAAATTCAAACGATCTTTTGCACCCAGTAGCCAATGGCGCTCGAAAGTCGGCCACGGACGCGCGCCGACCATGCGTCGACCGGCACCGCGGAGGTGACGGGGTGGTTGCTCGTTGGCGTGTCGTCGTCGGTCTGGCGTAGCTGACGAGCCGCGTGGACCGCCCTGCGTTCCGCGCGGCGTGTCGCGGGAGCGTCGAAAATTGACGTCAGGTGACGTCGACGAGGACGGGAGGTCGGGCGCCTGACCTGGCTGCCCCGATGCCGGCGGCGACGACCAGGCAGATGCCGAGGACTCCCGCACCGTCGGGGGCCTGCGACAGCACCAGGAAGCCGATCACCATCGCGAACGCAGGTTCGATGCTCATCAGCGTGCCGAATGACGCCATGGTCAGCCGGCGGAGCGCCATCATCTCCAACGTGAAGGGAACCACCGGCAGAAGAATGGCGAGACCGATTCCGAACAGCAGGATTTCGGGTGTGATGCGCGGGATGACCGAGGTGCCGACGACGAGGGTGGAGAAGAGTGCCGCAACGCCCATCGACACCGCCAGCCCGTTGATTCCCTCCACCCCGTCGCCAACGCGCTGCGTGAGCAGGATGTAGGAGGCCCAGCAGGCCGCTGCACCCAACGCGAATGCGACGCCCACCAAGTCGACGGCACCGGCCCACGGCTGGGTCAGCAGCGCAACGCCGACGGCCGCCAGGGCGGGCCACAGAAAGCGGTTCCGACCCCTGCCCTTGGCCACCGCGACGCCAAGGGGCCCGAGAAACTCCAATGCGCTGGCCGTGCCCAACGGAATCCGTGCGATGGACGCCATGAACAGCAATGTGACCGCCGCGGTCACCATCCCGAGGACGACGCACGTCAGGAAGGTCGTCCTGGTGAAGGCAGACGGCCGCGGGCGGACGACGACCAACAGCAGCACCCCGGCCCACGTCAGCCGCAGCCATGCCGCACCCTCGACGCCGATCTGGTCGACGAGCCCCAGGGATAACGCCAGCCCGGCTTGGACGCACAGCATCGACCCCGACGCCATCAGCACGCCGGTGCGCGCCTGGTTCATGCCCATGGCTGCATTCAAGGGCACGACCAACGTTCACGTCCACGTGATAAATGCCAACACACCGTTCGAGAAACATGAACGGTCAGGCTGGTCCCAGGGCGCTCGCGGGCTAGAGATTCTCGGCCAAGAGGACGGCGTCGTCCGAGAAGTCGATTTGCGCCGCCGGGTTGGCCACCGCGGTGACCACGCCCGTCCCGAACGCTCCAACGCGGTCGTAGAGGGTCGCCGATCCCGTGCTGATGCCGTCGGCCGTCCAGTGCGAGTCGGCCTGTAGGTAGATCCATTCGTCGACCGGCAGACGGGCCAGCGCCACGGTGAGGTCGCCGTTGATGTAACCGATGCCCGCCGTGCCGAGGTTGGTGACCAGGCTGGTGCCCTCCGCGGCGTAGACCGCGTTGACCAGTGGGGAGTTGGTCACTCCCTGGACTACGTCGACGGCGCGGTTGCGGAAGCGCTTCCGCGATGCGTTTTGGTGATCTGCGATGTTTGGACTCCAGCCGCCGTCGTCGCTGCCCATCGTCAGGTGGCTGGAGTCGCCGACGCCGATCGGCGTCGGCAGGTCCATCGTCGCCGCCCACTCCTCGCCCCGTGGCGCCGAGGAGCGGCGGTACTGGACCAAGATGGCTCTCGCCACTACGACACCGTGTTGCACGAGCTCGCACTCGGAGTTGCGCACCCGCCTGCCGTCGCGGACCAGCCGTGCCGTGGCGGTGGTGGGCACTGCGCGAGCCGCCTTGAAGAGGTCGACCGTGAGGCGCGCCGGCATGAATTCGTCGAGGCCGAACCGTTCCTCGATGGTGCGCGCCGCCAGCCCGACCAGGGCCGGCCCGTTGAGATGATCTGAGCCCCAACGGCTTCGAGCATTGTCGGTAGGTAGGAACGTGTCCGCCGACGTTTGGACGAAGTGGGCAGCACGCACAGTCATCGTGGAATCGTCGCACGGGGTCGACCATGCCCCCGGAGAATGCCAGAGTGGACACCCGCCGACTGCAGCTCCTGCTCGCCCTGTCACGCCTCGGCTCCATGCGCGCGGTTGCGGAGGCCCATCACCTCACCACCTCGACGGTGTCACAACAGATCGCGGCGCTCGCGAAGGACGCCGGGGTCGACCTCGTCGAGCCGGCAGGGCGTCGCGTGCGCCTGACGCCCGCAGGCCGCCGGCTTTCCGACCACGCCGTCACCATCCTCGCCGCCGTCGACGCCGCGCGAGTCGACCTCGATCCGGACGCCGAACCGGCCGGGACCCTGCGCGTCGGAGGATTCGCCACCGGAATCCGGGTGTCCCTGCTTCCGGTTCTGGCCGACCTCGCCGTCAGCCATCCCCGCGTCGACTCGATCGTCAGTGAGTACGAGCCCGTCGAAGCGTTCCGGTTGCTCGTCGACGACGACTTGGATCTCGCCCTCGTCTACGACTACAACCTGGCGCCGGCGTCTCCCAACCCCGCACTGGACACGGTGGCGCTGTGGTCGACGCCATGGGGTCTCGGCGTGCGGACCGAAGCGACCGCCGGCGACCCGGCCGATCTGCGCGATTACGCCGACGACACATGGATCGTCAACTCGCGCAACACCGCCGACGAAGACGCCGTGCGCACGTTGGCGGCACTGGCCGGCTTCACCCCGCGGATCGCCCACCAGATCGACAGCCTCGACCTCGTCGAGGACCTGATCCTCGCCGGCTACGGCGTCGGTCTGCTGCCGTTGAACCGGCCGGCCCGGCACGGCGTCTCGGTGCTGCGGCTGGCCGAACCGGCCGTCGTCATGACGGCCTACGCCGCGACGCGGCGGGGTCGCGAGAGCTGGGCGCCGCTGCGCCTCCTGCTCGACGGTCTGCGTCCCTCCTCGGACGAGCAACGCGACTGGCCCCGACCCCCCTGCTAGCCGGTAGCGGCCGTGGCCGCTAGCGGTGGTCGGTTTCTGGAGGTCAGCGCCGATGTGGCGACGTCGCCGACGCGGGAGTCTGAATGCACTCACCCAGGACCGTCCGAAAGGCTCGACCATGACGAACCACCAGCTGCGCATCCTCGCCGCCACCTTCGCCTCCGCGGCGGCGGTCCTCGGTCCGCAAGCCGCCGGACTGGCCCAGGCCGACACGAACCCGGCCTGCTCGGCCGTCAAGGTCGTCTTCGCGCGAGGCACCTTCGAGGCGCCAGGCATCGGCGACACCGGTCAGGCCTTCGTCGACTCCCTCAACGCCAAGCTCGGTCAGCCCGTCGGCGTCTACGCGGTCGACTACCCCGCCTCGCTGGACTTCCAGGCCGCCGCCAACGGGGTCGCCGACGCCAGCCGTGAGGTCCAGTCGATTGCCGCCACCTGCCCGAACACCAAGATCGTCCTCGGCGGCTACTCGCAGGGGGCGGCCGTCGCCGGCTACACCACCGCCAGCGCGATCCCGGCCGGGTTCACCCTGCCTGCGGACATCACCGGGCCCATGCCGGCGTCGGTCGCCTCGCACGTCGCCGCCGTGGCGTTGTTCGGCACGCCCGACCCGTGGTTCCTGAACCTGGTCGACCACAGCGCCCCACCCATCGCCATCGGGGACGCGTACGTGAACAAGACCATCCAGGAGTGCAACCAGGGCGACCCCGTGTGCTCCCCCGGCGGACTCGATCGCTCCGCGCACAGCGCCTACAAGAACAACGGGACCGCCGACCAAGCCGCTGCCTTCGTCGTCAACCAGCTGTCGTCGACGTCGGTTTCGCAGACGGCCCGCGACTCGGCGTGACGTCGCCCCGACGCGGTCAGCGTTGACCCAGCGTCAACGCCTGCGCGAAGCGGTAGCGCTCGACCACCTCGGGGGTGGCATCGGCGGTGAACGACGACGTGGCGCCGAGGCTCCAAGTCGGTGGCTCGTCGTCGCCCGTAACCGTCCACGCGGCTTGCCTCGCCGCCCCGAGCGCGACGTACTCCGCAGGCGGGGGGACGTGAACCGGAACGCCGAGGATTGCCGGGGCGATGCGGCGGACGGCTTCCGATCGAGCACCACCGCCCACCAGGATCACCCGGCCGGCGTCGACGCCCTGACGTGAGATCTTCTCCACACAGAACTGAATGGAGGCGAGGAGACCCTCGACCGCGGCGCGGGCCACATTGGACGGCAACAGGTTTCGAGTCGTCACCCCGTGCAACGCGCCTGCCGCATCCGGGAGGTTCGGTGAGCGCTCACCGTCGAAGTACGGCACCAGCGTCAAACCCTCCGCGCCGGGCGGCGCTGACAGGGCGAGCCGGTCGAACTCGTCGAAGTCGACTCCGAGCATCTTGGCGACCGCCGCCAGCACGGGCGCGCCGTTGAGCGTGCACACCAGGGGCAGTTGCCGCCCCGTGGCATCGGCGAAGCCCGCCACCAGCCCTTCGGCGTCGTGCGGGGCGGCGTCACCCACCGCACTCACCACGCCCGAGGTGCCAAGCGACACGACGCAGTCCCCCGGTCCGACGCCGAGACCCAACGCCGCGGCAGCGTTGTCGCCGGCGCCGGGACCGAGGATCACACCGGTGGTGGTGCGGCCCGCGGCCTCCGAGGGACCGACCACGGGCGGCACGATCGGACTGCGTCCGCGCATCGCCAGCTCGAGCAGGTCCGGTTGGTAGGTGCTGTCCTCGGCCGCGAAGTAGCCGGTACCGCTGGCGTCGCTGCGATCGGTACGGAGGTCGGCGATGTCGCTCGAGCCCGACAGCCGCCAGGTCAGCCAGTCGTGCGGCAGACAGACCGCCGCGGTTGCGTCGGCATTCTTCGGTTCGTTGTCGGCCAGCCACCGCAGTTTCGTCGCGGTGATCGCCGCAACCGGCACCACGCCGATCCGCGCGGCCCACTCCGCCGCTCCGCCGAGCTCGTCGACCAACGCGACCGCCGCGCCACTGGACCGAGTGTCGTTCCACAACAACGCATCTCGGACGATGTTGCCCGCGGCGTCCAGGCACACCATGCCGTGCTGCTGGGCGCCGACCGATACCGCGGCGACGTCGTCCAACCCGCCTGCGGCCGCGGCGGCGTCTGCGAGCGCAGCCCACCACGCGGCCGGGTCGACCTCGGTGCCCCCAGGGTGCGGTGCCGAGCCAGAGCGCACCGTGGCACCGGTGTCGGCGTCGCAGATCACGACCTTGCACGATTGGGTGGACGAGTCGATTCCCGCGACGAGGGCCACGCCGACCTCCTTCGGTTCTTGGAACGTCCACCATAATCCGACGCAGCGGCGGCCAGACGCGGCGCGGCCAGTCACGGGTTTGCAACCGACTCCCCCGGGGAATAACCCGCGCATGTTGATCCGACGAATAGCGCGTCCCATGCTGGCCACCACCTTCATCACCCGTGGCGTGGACGCACTCCGCAGCCCCAAACCAGCCGCCGACGCCGCGCGACCCACCCTCGAAGGTCTCAGCAAGCTTCCGGATCCCGTCGGCCCCAACGTGCCGACGAACGCCGAGACCGTCGCCAAGGTGACCGCTGGTGTTCAGATCGGTGCCGGTCTGCTGCTCGCCGCGGGCAAGCTGCCCCGCCTGTCCTCGGCGGCACTCGCCGTCAGCGTCGTCCCCGGGAGCCTCGGCAGCCACGCCTTCTGGAACGAGACCGATCCCGCGCGCAAGGCGGCGGAGCGCAAGGCACTGTTCGCCGACGTCGGCCTCATCGGCGGCCTCATCATCGCCTCGGTCGACACCGAGGGCCGTCCGTCGCTGGGGTGGCGTAGCCGACGTGCCGCCCGCAAGGTGGGCGAGCGGGTCACCGGCGTCCTGCCCAGCGGGTCCGACACTCCCAACGCCCTGATCGACAGCGAGCTCGTCGACAAGTGGGGCGAGGGCATCCAATCCGGGCTGCACGTCGGTGCGGAGCGTGGACGCGAGCTGGCCCACGTTGCCAGGGAACGCGGTTCCGAACTCGCGGACCTCGCCTACGAGCGCGGGTCGGAGCTCGCCGACGTCGCGCTCGAGCGTGGCACCGAGTTGGCCGACGTGGCGCGCGACCGCGCACCGAAGCTTGCCAAGAAGGCCCGCAAGCGGGGTCTGGAGCTCGCCGAACTCACCCAGGATCGCAGCACCGAACTGGCCGACGTGGCGCACAAGCGAGGCGCCAAGCTGGTGGACGTTGCCCGCGACCGGGCGCCGGAATTGGTTGAGGCAGCCCGCGATCGCGGCGCGGAGTTCGCCGCCCTGGCCCAAGAGCGCAGCAACGACTTCGCCTCGCTGAGCCGCAAGCAGGCGAAGCAGACCCGCAAGGATCTCAAGCGCGCGCAGAAGGAACTCGAGAAGCGCGTCCGCTAGACCCGCACACCACGACGGCGGGCGTCACCCACTCTGGGTGACGCCCGCCGTTCGTTGCGTCGGCCTTAGATCACCAGATCAAGCAGGAGCACGACGCCGAGACCGCTGACGGAGAGCACGGTCTCCATGATCGACCAGGTCTTGATGGTCTGTCCGACGGTGAGTCGGAAGTACTGGTTGACCAACCAGAAACCGGCGTCGTTCACGTGGGAGAAGAACAGCGAACCCGCGCCGACGGCGAGCACCACCAGCGACACCTCGCCGGTCGGCAGGTCGGCGACGAGCGGAACGATGAGCGACGACGCGGTGATCGTGGCGACCGTGGCCGAACCCGTGGCCAACCGGATCAGCACCGCGATCAGCCAGGCCAGGATGAGCACCGAGATGTTCGCTCCCTCTGCCCAGCGGGCGAGGAGGGTGCCGATGCCGCTGTCGACGAGCACCTGCTTGAAACCGCCACCGGCGGCGACGATCAGGATGATGCCGGCGACCGGCGGGAGGCCGGATTCGATGCAGGAGGTGACCTCGCCGCGGTCCATTCCGGCACCGCGGCCGAGGGTGAACATGCCGACGATGACGGCGATGAGAAGTGCGATCAGCGGGGTGCCGAGCGTGTCGAACACCATTCGGACCAGGTTGGCCTTGTCGTCGATGAAGATGTCGACCAGTGCCTTGCCGAGCATCAGCACGACGGGCAGCAGCACCGAGAACAGCGTGACGCCAAACGACGGTCGGCGTCGGTCCTCGCCCTCGGCGAAGCGGTCCGCGTCGAAGGTGTCGGGCGCGTCGACGACGACCCACTTCCCTGCGAGCTTCCCGAACAGCGGTCCCGCCAGCACGATGGTCGGGATCGCCACTGCGACACCGAGAGCCAGCGTGACGCCGAGGTCGGCGTTGAGGAGTCCTACGGCGGTCAGTGGCCCTGGATGCGGTGGGACGAACCCGTGCATTGCCGAAAGGCCTGCCAGAGCCGGGATTCCGACGGTCACCAAGGACAGCTGCGAGCGGCGCGAGACCAGGTAGATGACCGGTATCAGCAGTACCAGGCCGATCTCGAAGAACATGGGGAGGCCGATGATCGCGCCGACCAATGCCATTGCCCACGGCAACATTCGTGGTGACGCGTGCCCGACGATGGTGTCGACTATCTCGTCGGCTCCGCCGGAATCGGCCAGCAGCTTGGCGAACATCGCGCCGAGCGCGATGAGGATGCCGACGCCGGCGGCGGTCTCACCGAAGCCCTTGGTGAAGGACGCCAGCACGGTGGTGAGGTTCTCCCCCGCGACCATTCCGACCGTGAGGCCACCAAAGATCAACGACAGGAAGGGATGAAGCTTGACGATGGTGATCAGCACGACGATGACGCCGATGCCGACGAGGAACGCCAGGACGAGGTGCCAACCCGAGGCCACCGGTTCGGTGAGTTTCGGGGCGTCGTCGGCGAGCAGGGTAATTCCGTTGATCATCACAGCTCCCGTTGGGTCAGCGTTACGTATTCGTTCACGATGGAATCGATGTTCTGGTCGACGTTGACGTCGACGCCGTGCTCGTCGGCCGCCAGCGGTTCGAGGGTCTCGAATTGGGACGCGAGCAGCGACGCGGGCATGAAGTGGCCGGGGCGGCTGGCTTGCCTGCGGCCGATCACTTCCGGCGTTCCCGCGAGGTGAAGGAAGTCGACGTCGGGACAGTGCTCCCGAAGTTGGTCACGGTAGGCGCGCTTGAGTGCCGAGCAGCTCATCACGCCGCCCTCGGCGTGGGCGGCCAGCCATTCCCCGATCGAGTTCAGCCAGGGCCGCCGGTCGTCGTCGTCGAGGGCGTGACCCGCGGTCATCTTGGCGATGTTGGCCTCGGGGTGGAAGTCGTCCGCGTCGGCGAATGGCACGCGTAGTCGTTGGGCGAGTGCTGCGCCCACGGTCGACTTGCCGGACCCGGACACGCCCATCACGACGATTGGCGCCATGCCAGCCCACCTCCCGATCGGTTGTACCCGGTTGTGCTTGTCGTCACACAGAGTGCCTCAATAGTAAGATCATTACAAGCGTTTTGACTAAAAATATGTCTTTAAGGCAGTCAGCAAACTTTATGACAAGATGTATGGGTGGCAGGACCCTCAAACGTCAGCGCGCTGCACGACAACGTGCTCACCGGTATCGGTGCCGAAATCGTGTCGGGGACGCTTCCTGCGGGTGGAGTGATCAACCTCGAAGGCGTCGGCATCCAGTACGGGGTGTCCCGCAGCGTTGCGCGCGAGGCGATTCGGGTGCTCGAGTCGATGGGCCTGGTCGCATCCCGTCGCCGCGTCGGCATCACCATCCAGCCCGCCGAGCGATGGAACGTCTTCGACCCACGCGTCATTCGATGGCGGCTCGAATCCGGTGATCGCGCAGCACAATTGGTATCCCTATCGGAGCTGCGCCGGGGCTTCGAACCCACTGCGGCGGCCCTCGCCGCCCGACGTGCCGATCCCCACCAGTGCCGCATCATGGCAGCAGCGGTTTCGGACATGGTGATGCACGGCCGGTCCGGTGACCTGGAGTCATACCTGTTGGCCGACAAGGTGTTTCACCAGACGCTGCTCGAGGCCAGCGGCAACGAGATGTTCCGGGCGCTCAACGGCGTCGTCGCCGAGGTGCTAACCGGGCGCACCCATCACGGCATGATGCCCGAGACGCCAAACCCGGTCGCCATCGCCCTGCACGACGAAGTCGCCCGCGCGATTCGGCTTCGCGACGAGGAGACCGCCGAACGCGCCATGCGGGAGATCATCGACGAAGCCGTGGACGACGTCAGTTCGTCCGCAAAGTGAACGTCATCGTCAGCCCCGACACCTCGGTGACCTCCACCACCCGGCGGGCCTGAGTCCTACCCGAGACGACGTCACAGCCGGCGGATGCGCCCACCTCACCCCGCAAGCCGCCTTCGCACGCCACCGAATCGATTCGCTCCGAAGACTTCTCGGCGACGAGGCGCGCCACCGCCCGCTCGAGTTGCTCGCGGGACAGCGCCGGTGTGAGGTCGTACTGGATTGCGCCCGCGTCGGTTCCGGTGACGGTGACGATCGGCTGAAAGCTGTTGGCCTCGTCGACCACCACGTCGCATCGCTCGGTTCTGCCGACCTCGCCGATGAGATCCGATTCGCACACGACCGTCTCGGGCCGGTCACCGGCGGCGGTCAGCTTGTCGGAGACGTCCCTCTGCAGGGCCTCCTTGGCGACCGTCGGCGTGACGTCGGAGCCCGTCACGTCGGCGCAGCCGCACGTGATTCCTCCCGTCAGCACCAGGGCCGCGGCAGTCATGGTGAACCGCATGGCAGGCATCCTTCCATCCGAGCGCCGTCATGGTGGTTGACTGCCAAAGTGAGCAGAACTTCGACAACGGCCCGCAGGCTGTTCGACCGCTTCGAACCCCTCCACGCACTGACCTACTTCGCCCCCGAGTCCCGCGATGCTCTCGGCCAGGCCGGTTTTCGCGGTTTCTGGATGGGCTACTTCGGGGCGCGGGCGGCGCCGCTAGGCGCAGTCGGCGCTGACCTGGTGACCGCCGTCTTCTACAACTTCGCCCCGGCTCACGTGGCCCGCGCACTGCCCGCCGCGTGGGAGTTCGCCAGTCCGGTCGACGCGCTTCGAGCGCGGGAGGCGTCGGCCGTCGCCGCCCTCGGTCGGTGCGGGGTCGGTGACGGTACCGAGGTGCGGACCGCCGCCGACCTGCTGGCCAAGGCCGCGGCCACCGCGCCGCTGGACGGCCGCCCGCTCTTCGCCGCGAACCGCGCGTTGCCGTGGCCCGACCAACCGGCAGCCCGGCTGTGGCACGCCTGCACCCTGCTGCGGGAACACCGCGGCGACACCCACGTCGCGGTGCTCGTCGCCAACGCCGTCGGCGGCCGCGACTGCAACGTCCTGCACGCACTGGCCGATCGGGTGCCGCGGGAGTTCATCATGCGCAGCCGCGAGTACGACGACCAGGAGTGGCAGGCCTGCATCGACCGACTCGCCGCCCGCGGACTCGTCGACGACCAAGGCGCGCTGACGGATTCGGGCCGGGAGTTCAAACAACACCTCGAGGGCTCGACCGACCGGTTGTCGCTGTCGGCGTTCGACGCCCTCGACGACGATGAGCTGGAACTGCTGTTTCGGACGTTGACCCCACTCACCAGGAAGGTGGTCGCCGCGGGCGACGTCCCGGCCGCCACGCCGATGGGGCTTCGTCGTGACGACCTCGACGACGACGATGCACAGTTGTCCTAGCGCGGGCCGTACATGATCAGACCGACTCCGAGGAGGCAGACGGCCGCGCCCGTGACGTCCCAGCGGTCGGGCCGGAAGCCGTCGGCGACCATGCCCCACAGCAGCGAGCCTGCGATGAAGATGCCGCCGTACGCGGCCAACACGCGCCCGAAGTTCGCGTCGGGCTGGAACGCCGCCACGAACCCGTAGGCGCCGAGCGCCAGCACCCCGGCGCCTGCCCACAGCCAACCGCGGTGTTCCCGGACGCCCTGCCAGACCAGCCAGGCGCCGCCGATCTCCAGCAGTGCCGCCAACACGAACAGCACCACCGACTTGAGCACGGTCATGTCCGGTTGCGGTTCCATTCGAGCCAGCCGACACCCGTGCGGCCGTCCGCCGTCGTGACCGTGGCCCAGGCCCGCGGGAATCTGCTCAACCGGCCGTCGGGCGAGGTCAGCAGCACCGGGGCGTGCCCGCGTACCTCGACGGTCGCGGTCAGGTCACCCGGCGCGACCTCCAGCGTGGTGCCGAGGGGTAACTCGTTCTCGCCGAACGTCTCCCGTGCCACGACCGTCTGCAGCTCGACGACCTCGCCCGCGCGCTGCACGTAACCGGCGGCCATCGGCGGCGCGCCGGGGATCCGCAAGTCGAGGCCGTGGACGTGGGTGCCGTCGTCGAGGTGCAGCGCGCTCCACACCCACTCCATGCTCCACCAGTCCCGTGCCGCCCAGGAATGGTCCCGCTGACCGGGGACCTCGGAGAATTCATATGTCCGTCCCTCTGCCCGAACGGTTCCCGAGACGGTGCACGGAATCTCGTAGCGGGTCGACAGGCGGTACTGGTACGGGGTGCCGTCGGTGGTCCACACCAAGTCCATCTCCAGGTCGACGGGCCTGCCGGAGACACCCCTGAGGAGGTCGGCCGGATCGTCGTAGGCCTCTCCCCTGCCGCGCAGCGCCACCCGGTGGGATTGCAACGGGGCGGTGGCCTCGAGTTCGAGGTCGACACCGTCGGCGTGCACGTGCGTGTGGTCGGCAGGCAGCGGCGCCTCGAAGTCGAGCACGGCGATGGTGGGCATGTTCGGGCCGCACAGCAGGGCGTTGATCCACGCGTGGCCCTGATTCGGAATCAGGCCGAGCCGCAACCATCCACCGACCTCCTGGTCGGGGTCGACGAAGTCGAAGTACCAGCTCTCGCTCCACAGCGGTTCGTCCGACGGGTCGTGACGGCCCTCGTCTTCGGGCCTGGGCTGCAACGGTTCGGGATGAGAGGGCTGGGGCAGCACGGCCAGTGCGTCGGTGTCGAGGACGTGTTGGCAATGCCGCGCGATCATCGTCATGAACATCCGGTCGCCGCGTTCGGTGCGCTCGACGAGCATCGGCGACACGATCGACATCATCACTCCGAAGAAGCTCTGCCGCCGCACGCCCTCGCGCACGTCGTCGAGGCTCATCGAGGTGTCGGGTCCGAGTGCGTGGTGATAGGCGTGCAGCAGCGCCTCGCCGTGCTCGCGGCGTCGATCGGCGGGCAGCGCACACCCCAGGAAGTAGGCGACGTCGGTCATCGCAGGCCCCCACGTGACGGTCTGCCAGTCGACGACGGTGAGCGACCGGTCGGCGCCCGCCTCGCCGAACAGCATGTTGTCCAAGCGGAAGTCGCCGTGGATCAGTCCCTGCGGTCGGCCGGACGCGGCCTCCTCGGCAAGGTAGTCATCGAACGCCGCGACCAGGCGCTCGCAGACCTCGAGGTGCTCCGGCGTGATCTCGTCGCGATAGCGCTCGACGAAGCCGGCGTACAGGGCCGCCATCAGTCCCTGGTTCAGGGGCGACTCCCGGTTGAGCCACTGGGCGTCGGCCAGGGCGGGGTTGCCGAGCAGCGGGCCGTGCACGCGACCGAGCTGGGTCAGCGCCATCGTCGCCTGTTCGACCGACGCACCGCCGATCTCGTCGCCGACCACGGCAGGGGCGGCGTCGCCGAGCAGCAAGTCGAACGCACCGGTCGCGGAGTCATAGGCCGCGTGGTGACACTCCGAGACGGGTCCGTGCAGCGTCGGCGCGATGTCGGTGTAGAACCGGACCTCCCGCTCGTAGAGACCCATCGCCAGGCCGGTCTGCCTGCTGCTGGGGTCGGCGGCGGCGACCTTGAGCACCACCGAGGTGGGCCCCTCTTCGCCGTCGGCGTACGTCAACCCGACCCGGTAGCACTCGCTCATCTGGCCCGTGCCGATGCGCTCGACGGTGAAGTCGTCGACGCGTCCGGCACCGAGTGCGGCGGTCAGCCAGTCGGCGGTGAGATCGGCGGGTCGTTCGATCAGGGCGTTGGCGAGGAAGGGTTGCACGCCGCCCACGCTAGTCAGTGGCATCCACCCGCGACGCCGTTTGGCGAAGAAAGTTGACAGGCGTCAACTATGCCCGTGGCAAGCGTCGGACACCGTTGCGGGCACGTCGAGTGACGGGTTGCGGTCGAAGAACCCGAACGGCTTGAGCCAGAAGGACACCACGTCGACCGGCATCACCGGCCAATCTTCGGGACGGGTGATGTGGTGAAGACCGAACACATACCAGAGCACGACGTCGGTGTTCTCGACGGACCGGTTGGCCTTCGTCCATTGCCCTAGGCCGGTGTCCTCGGCCGACTGGTTGACGAATTCACCTGCGGGCCAACGCTCGTCGGGCGAGTTGGGCGTCACCCAGAGCGTGTGACCGATGACGTTCGCGCGCTTGAGAACTGGCGAAGCGGGATCGAACATGGCCGGGATCGCCCCGCCGGGCACCAGCTTGTAGGCGGGATGCGTGCCAAGGCCGTTGGTCACGTTGGTGTTGACCACCTTCCACGCCCGTTGGGTGTCGAAGTTGAAGTCCTGCATTCCTTCGCTCTCAGTGCGCAGGGGCACGTTGCGCGTGACGAGGGAGAGCCCGTACGGGTTGTCTGGGCCCATCGGCTCGGCATGGGACTCCGACATGAAGACGGTGTTGTCGGCGCCGTCGACGTCCATGTCGAGCCGTGCCACCAGAAAGTGTTGGTGGAACGGCGCATACGTGCGCTCGTCGACCAGCGTGCCGTTCGGATTCGGGGCGCCGGCGGCCAGCGGCGTGGTGACCATGATGCCGGTGGCGCGGACCTCGCACTCGATGTTGCCGTCCTGGTAAAGGCGCCAGTAGACGAGGTATTCGTAGTTGGCGACCGTCACGTGGAACGAAATGGTCAGGCGCCGGATCCGGCGCACTTCGGCGCCGGCGTCGTGGTCGACGTGCTTCCACAGCACGGCGCCGTCCTCTTCGTGGATGCAGATCGCGTTGGTGATCGTGTACGGCTCCCCCGCGCTGTCGTGCATCACGGCGTCCAGGTAGCGGATCTCGCCGAGGCAGTCGCAGCCGAGTTCCAGGGAGGTCGTCATGAAGCCAAGGCCCCACTCGCCGATGTCGAAGGCGGTGCGGCGGTAGTGGTCGACCGACGAGTCGCGGTACGGCACGATCATCTCGGCGAACGACATCCGATGCGCAACCGAACGATGGCGATCCCCGTCGCGGTATGCCACCGTGTGCAGCGTCATGCCCTCGCGGTGGTTGAACCCGATGCGCAACGACCAGTTCTGCCATTGCAGCAGGTTGCCGTCCATGGTGAACGACGGCCCCTCGGGCTGGGTGATGAGCAACGGCTTGAGCGGTTCCCGCGTCGACGCCGCGCGGATGCGCTCCGGAACGTGCTTGGGCACGTATTCGCCCATTACGTCCGGGGTTTCGACGCCACCGTCGTCCTCGACCCGCAGCACCTCCATGGTGTTCAGGTCGACGACGCAGTGCAGACCGCTGACCAGATGGGCATACGGATTGGCGCCTGGCGCGTCCTTGCGCCACGTGTCCGACCACCCCAGCCTGCGGTCGCGGAACTCCGCGGGTGCAACCGCGTCGCCGAAGGTCCAGGTGTCCATGAAGACGTTTTCCAGGTCGGTGATGCCGCGCTTGGCGAGGGCGGCGATCACGTCGGGGTGCTTGCGCAGAAGCTGGTCGCATTCGACGAACTCGTCGACGGTGAAGTTCGCCTGCACGCCGGGGACGTGATCGAACGACTCGACCAGGTCGGCGCTGATCGAGACGACTCCCTTGTAGGTGGCATTGGCCGATCGGTCCAAGCAGATCGCCGTCGCGCGCCGAGCAGGCACGTCGCCACCGGCTTCGAACCGCAGCAGTTCCTCCTTGGAGGGCTCCACCAGTTCGATCGAGGCGAATCGCCAGCCCAACCCCGAACCCGACGCCCCGGCGGCCTCCACCTGGTGTTCGCGGCGCAACACCGCAGCGACAGCGCTGAACTCGTCGGAGGAGAGTGGATCGAGTGGGTGCGTCACGTCACCACTCGACCACGTCGACGGCGGGCACGCGAGAGGATCGGCGGAAACGCGCCCCACCCTTCCCCGTCGCTTCGCTCGCCCCGTGCCGGCCTCAGCGCGTCGCGAGCGTGAACCCCTCCCAGGCCTTTCTGCGGTCGGCGTTGGGGTCGTGCTCGAGACGCGAATGACGGTCGAAGACCATCACCGGGCGCTCGTCGGCGGTGTACCTGGGCCAGCCGTCACCCGGTGCTCCGGTGCGGCTGAACGAGCGCCACCTGGCCTGCACGTCGTTCGACACCCGGCGCGCCGAGCGACGATCGGCGACCGCGGTCATCAGTGACCCGAACCGGGTGCGGTAGACGTCGAACACCGCGAACAGCTCCGTGGCGTGCGTCGCGCCGAGGCCCGAGAGGTGAAGGGTGCGGGGCGCGTAGTCGTAGCGGTAGACGTAGGTCGGGGCGTGCTGCCCGTGCGCGGCGGCGATCTGCCACGCTGCCGTCCCGAAGGCGAAGTCGCCACCGAGGCGGATGCAGGCACTCGGGCTCGGGTAGCCGGGGTAGGCCTTGGTGATTCGCTCCCTGAGTTCGACGTCGGAGTCGGCGAGGAGCAACTCGATCGCGGGCTCTGTGGTCGGCAGCAGTTGCAGGAACCGGGTGAACAGCCGCCCCTCGTCGCGGTTGGTGCCGACGATGAGCGGCACCCGGTGGGCAGTGCCGTCGCGCATGGCCTGCAGCGGGTCTTGCGGCAAGAGTTTCGTGCCGTAGGTCGGTCCGACGGGGAAGGCGCCCCGCATCTCCGTCATGCCGAGTCGCATGACGGCATTCAGCGCGTCGACTAGCTGGGCGGGCCTGGCGTTCATCACCGCGGCAGCGCCACGCTCGGGGGTGGCGCCCAACTCGCGGACGAAGTCGTCGGCAAAGGCGGCGGCCACGCTCGGCGGCCCAGCCATGCCGCTGGCCGGGCTTTCCGAGATCGCTTGCCGGAACAAGCCCTTGGCCTCAGGCACGGCCATCAGGGTCGCGACCGCATGGGCACCGGCGCTCTCCCCGAAGATGGTCACGTTGTCCGGGTCGCCACCGAACACCGCGGCGTTGTCGCGCACCCACCGCAGCGCCATGACGAGGTCCCGGAGGAAGAGGTTGTCCTCGATGGGGTGCTCGGGTGTCGAAAGGGCCGAGAGGTCCAGGCATCCCAGCGCACCGAGCCGATAGTTCACCGAGACGTAGACGCACCCGCGACGCGCCAGCGATGCGCCGTCGTAGATGGGCGTGGCCGAGCTGCCGAGGATGTAGCCGCCGCCGTGGATGAAGAACATCACGGGCAGGGGCTCGTCCGATGGTTTCTCCGGCGCGACCACGTTGAGCGTCAGACAGTCTTCGCTCATCGGCTGAAACTTGCCGAGGCCAAGGAGGGTGTACTTGCGCTCCTGCGGCGCGCAGTAGGTGAACCCGTGGCAGTAGCGAACCCCTGGCCACGGCTGGACCGGCTGAGGTGCGCGGAGCCGCAACGGCCCAACGGGCGGCCGGGCATACGGGACGGACCGCCATCGGTGAACCCCGTCGGCGGTGAAACCCTCGATGACTCCGCTGTCGACGGTCACGCGAATGGTGCGCTCGTGCATGACCCGACGTTAGCGAAGAACCACGCCCCCGACGTGCCTGACGGGCCGGACGGATCGCGACCGTTACCCTGGTCGGCATGCGAATCGCCCTCCTAGTCGCCGTATCTGCGCTGGTAGCGGGCTGTTCGGGCGGTTCGGACGGGTCGGCAGACGACCCAGGATCCACGTCCGCCACCAGCACGACGAGCAGCCCGCGCCAACCGACTCCGACGTCGACTCGGCCCACGAAGCCGTCACCGGCCCCCACCGCGGTGCCGCAACGGGGCGCCGCGATCGCCGACGTCATCGGGTGGATCGAGTCGGGAACGCCTGCCGACGTCGCCGGCTTTCACTCGATGACCCGCGGCGCCGACACCACCGACCTCGGTGAGGGCGTCGCGTTCACGACCGCTGGTGGCGTGACCAACTGCGTCACCAACCGGTATCGGGACGGTGCGCTGGCGTGCCTGGTGAAGCTGACGGATCCGCCGCCGCGACCCGCAGGCGTCGAGTCGGCGTGGAAGGCCAACTGGGTGGACTTCACCGGTACGACAGTCGACGTCGGATCGCCGCACGGCGACCCGGGACCGTTCGGTGCCGGCACCGGGGCCGAGCTGCCGCCAGGCCAGACGTTGGCGTTCGGCGCCTATCGGTGCCGCGCGGACCCCGCAGGCGCGTTCTGCGTCGACTACGGCCATCGGACCGCGGTCGCGTTGAGTGCGAGCGGCATAGAGCCGTTCGGTTGTCTGAAGAAGGCGACGCCGCCCGCGGACATCGGGCTTCGATTCAGCTGCTGACGATCTCCGCGTCAGCCCCGTCTGCACCGGACGGGTCCCGGCGAGCCTTCACCCAATACATGACGAGATCGTCGGGTACGCCGGGCACCTTTGCCGAAAAGAGTTGCTTCCGTACGCGTTTGACCGTGATGCCTAAGCTCTCGAAGTCTTCGTCGGAAATCCCCGCCAGCGTCACGTTGGATACGACCAGCCCGCCCCTGGTGGCGCGATCCATCACTCGCGCCGCCACGTTGACGTCGACGCCCAGCCAGTCCGACCCGATCCGCTGCGGCCGTCCGGTATGGATGCCGGCGCGCATATTCGGCGTATAGCCGCCCACCTCAACGGTTTTGACGGCATCGAGGGCCCGTAACACCGCCTTGACGGCAGTGGCTGGGTCGGCGAAGACCGCCATCGACCCGTCGCCCATTCGCTTGACGATCTGCCCGCCGGCCTCCATGAGCGGCGGCTCGGTCACCTGAGTGACCCGCCGCACCAAGGTGAGGGCGGCGTCGTCCCCGGCGCGCAGGGACCAGTCCGAGAATCCGACGAGATCGGTGAACACCAGCGTCACCTCGCGGTTGGCCGGCTGGCCCGAGACCCGCTCGGTCAGTGCCTGCCACACCTGCAGGCCGGCCAGGCTGACCTCCCGCGACGCGGCGTGACGGTCCAGGATGCGGTCGGCGGCACGCGCCGCCGCCCGCGGGCCACCGACACCGGCGACGGACAGCGGATCGCCGAAGTCTGGGTCGCCTGGCAGCAGTCGACGGGCGTGCCTGACGAAGGCGACGAGGCCGTCGTTGTGATTGGTGCTCCGCAACCAGTGCAGTGGGCCACCGCCATCACCGCCGCCGTCGTCGTCGTCGGACCGTTCCTCGAACGATTCGGCATCCACGTCGACCAGAGTAGGTGTCCGCCTCGTCGGCGGCCGGACGGCGGTGCGATTCGCGCAGGTCACGTCGGCGTGGAGCGGCGACGCACGATCGGGTAACGAAGGCCCGGCGCTGCTGGGGACTCGTGGACAACGCGCGTTGTCACGCATACGTTGGGGTGACGAACCGAGCTCGTACGGCTGTGAGGACGCGATGACCGCGATATCGACGACGACCGCCGATCCGCTCGGTCCCGACTCGCTGACCTGGAAGTACTTCGGCGACCTCCGCACGGGCATGTTGGGCGTCTGGATCGGCGCCATGCAGAACATGTACCCGCAACTGGGCGCTGGCGTCGAGGAGCATTCGGTCCTGCTGCGGGAGCCACTGCAGCGGGTCGCCAGGTCGGTCTACCCGATCATGGGCGTGGTCTACGACGGTGACCGCGCCGCGCAAACCGGCGCCCAGATCAAGGGCTACCACGAGACCATCAAGGGCACTGACGCCGAAGGTCGCCGCTACCACGCGCTGAACCCCGAGACCTTCTACTGGGCGCACGCCACGTTCTTCATGCTCATCATCAAGACCGCCGAGTACTTCTGCGGCGGGCTGACCGAGGCCGATAAGCGTCAACTGTTCGACGAGCACGTCCAGTGGTATCGGATGTACGGCATGAGCATGCGTCCCGTGCCCGCCAGTTGGGAGGACTTCCAGGTCTACTGGGAGACCACGTGCCGGGACGAGCTGGAGATCAACCGGGCGACGCTGGACATCTTCTCGATCCGCATCCCCAAGCCGTGGTTCGTTGCGATGCCGACCCCGGTGTGGGACCAACTGTTCAAACCCATGGTGGCCGGTCAACGGTGGATCGCGGCCGGTCTGTTCGACCCCGAGGTCCGCGAGAAGGCGGGACTGCGGTGGACGCCGGGTGACGAGGTGGTGCTGCGGCTGTTCGGCAAGCTGGTGGAGCTGGCGTTCGTCGCCGTCCCCGACGAAGTCCGTTTGCACCCAAGGGCGTTGGCTGCCTACAAGCGTGCATCGGGGCGATCGCGGCCCGACGCGCCGTTGGTCGAGGCGCCGGCGTTCATGGGTCCCCCACGTGACCGCCGAGGCCTTCCCGTGCACTATGTCCCTGGTGGGTCACGTGCCGCGGCGTTGATCGAACGTGCCGGGTCCCTGATGCACACCACGTTCTCCCTCGCAGGCCTGCGCCCGGCGCGTGGTCGGCACGAGCCGGAAAGGGCTGCCTGAACACATGCTCGAATGGTCAGACGTAGACGTCGCCGTGCGCGACGCGGTCCGAGACTTCGTCGACCGGGAGGTCCGCCCGCACGTCGACGATCTGGAGAGCGGCGACATGGCGCCGTACCCCGTCATCCGGAAGTTGTTCTCCACCTTCGGCATCGACGCGATGGCCAAGGAGTCGCTGGAGAAGCGACTGGCCTCGATGCGCGAGGGCGGCGGTGCCTCCGGCAGCGGGTCGTCGGGCGGCGGCATGTTCGGCGGCGGCGGTGCGCAGGCCGGAATGGGATTCGTGTTGATCAGCGAATTGTGCCGCGTGAGCATGGGTTTGGTCACCGGTGTGGGCGTCAGCCTCGGCCTGACCGTGCCGACCATCGCGTCGCGCGGCACCCTTGCACAGCAGGAACGCTGGCTGCCCGAGCTCGTCACCTACGAGAAGATCGGCGCCTGGGCGATCACCGAGCCGGACTCTGGCTCCGACGCCTTTGGCGGCATGAAGTCCTACGTGGTGCGTGACGGCGACGGGTACGTCCTCAACGGGCAGAAGACGTTCATCACCAACGGTCCCGACGCCGACGTGACGGTGGTGTACGCCAAGCTGGACGAGAAGGACGGCGCCGACAAGCGCGACCGCAAGGTGCTGACGTTCGTACTCGACAAGGGGATGGAGGGCTTCGTTCAGTCGAAGCCGTTCCGCAAGATGGGCATTCACAGCTCGCGGACGGGTGAGTTGTTCTTCGACAACGTCCGTCTTGGCCGCGATCGGCTGCTTGGCGAGACGGAGCACAACGACAAGGGCGACGGCCGCGACAGCGCCCGGTCCAACTTCTCGGCCGAACGCATCGGCGTCGCCGCGATGGCACTCGGCGTGATCGAGGAATGCCTGCGGCTCTGCGTCGAATATGCGAAGTCCCGCACGCTGTGGGGTCAGGAGATCGGCCAATTCCAACTGATCCAGCTCAAGCTGGCGAGTATGGAGGTGGCCCGAATCAACGTGCGCAACATGCTGTTCCGGGTCATCGAAGCCGCCCAGACGGGTACGCCGATCTCGCTGCCCGAAGCCTCGGCGATGAAGTGGTACTGCTCGCAAGCGGCGACCGACGTCGCGATGGAGGCCGTTCAGGTCTTCGGCGGCAACGGCTACATGACCGAGTACCGCGTCGAGCAGTTGGCCCGCGACGCCAAGTCGCTGATGATCTACGCCGGGAGCAACGAAGTCCAGATCACCCACGTCGCCCGCGGGCTGCTCAGCGACTAGCCCGCGAACTCTGATACAGGCAAATCGCAGCTGCCGCAGCGACGTTGAGGCTCTCGGCGCTTCCCGCCATTGGGATGCGGACGCGAGAGTCGGCGAGGGCCGCCACGTCGTCGGACAGCCCGTGCGCTTCGGGGCCGAACAGCCACGCCGTCGGCACTGACAGGTCGGCTTCGTCGAGGGAGGTTTCGCCGGCGAGCGTGGTGGCGAGCACCCGTAGCCCGGCGGCCTTCAGTGCGTCGACCAGTGCGGCGGTGTCGGCCATCTCCAGCACCGGCACTCCGAAGATGCTGCCGGCCGAGGCCCGCAGGCACTTCGCGTTGTAGGGGTCGACTCCCTCGCCGGCCAGCACGAGGGCGTCGGCGCCCATCGCGTCGGCCAGCCGGATCAGCGTGCCCGCGTTGCCGGGATCGGCGGTGTCGACGGCGACGGCGACGAGTCGCGGCGCCGACAGCACGTCGGCCGGCGACGCCTCGGGCATCCGGCAGACCGCCACGAGCCCGACGGGAGTGACGGTGTCCGACAGCGCCTTCGCGGCGCGTTCGGTGACCAGCTGAACCTGCACGTCCACCAGGAGGTCACCGAAGCGCTCGGCGGCGGACTCGGTGACGAAGACCTCGTCTACGAGACCACGCCGCAACGCGGACTCGACGAGGTTGGCACCTTCGGCGAGAAAGCGTGCGGCGTGGCGGCGTCCACTCGGACGCTGCAGCTTGATCGCCGCAGCTACCCGATTGGACTTCTCGGTGAGCAGTGTCAGGCGGCTTCGCCCGACGGCGCGTTGACGTCTTCGGGCAGGGCTGCCTTGGCGACCTCGACCAGTGCCGTGAAGGCGGCCTCGTCGCTGATCGCGATCTCGGACAGGTTCTTGCGGTCGACCTCGACGCCGGCCAGCTTCAAGCCCTGGATCAACCGGTTGTAGGTGATTCCGTTGGCCCGGGCCGCGGCGTTGATGCGCGTGATCCACAGCTTGCGGAAGTCGCCCTTGCGAGCCTTGCGGTCACGGTAGGCGTAGGTCAACGAGTGGAGCTGCTGCTCCTTGGCCTTGCGGTAGAGCCGCGACCGCTGGCCGCGGTAGCCCTTCGAAGCCTTCAGTACGGTACGCCGCTTCTTGTGGGCGTTTAGTGCGCGCTTGACGCGTGCCATGGGGTGTTCCTATCTCGAGCGGGTCAGGTTGGGGCCTAGAAAGACGTGTCAGGTCAGCCGTTGAGCAGCTTGTTGATGCGCTTGGCGTCGTTCTTCGCCACCACGGTGCGGCCGTCGAGCCTGCGGGTGCGCTTGGTCGCCTTGTGCTCGAGCAGGTGTCGGCGACCTGCCTTCTGGCGCACGATCTTTCCGGTGCCGGTCTTCCGGAAGCGCTTGGAGGCGCCGCTGTGGGTCTTGGCCTTGGGCATGGAGTCCTCGGTTCTAGTGGTGGATCAGGTCGTGGATGGAGCAGGTGGTGCGTCACTCGGCGGTGCCGCAGCCGGCTCGGCGGGAGCGGCGGCGGGGGCCGCGCGCTGCGCCTGGGGTGCAGCGGCGTCGTGGGCCGCTCGTGCCTTGGTCTTGGCGCCGCGGTGAGGAGCCAGCACCATCGTCATGTTGCGACCGTCCTGCTTGGCGGACGTCTCGACGAAGCCGTAGTCGGCCACGTCGGCGCCGAGCCGTTGCAAGAGGCGGTAGCCGAGTTCGGGCCGCGACTGCTCGCGTCCGCGGAACATGATGGTCACCTTGACCTTCGACCCTGCCTCGAGGAAGCGGACGACGTGACCCTTCTTGGTCTCGTAGTCGTGGTCGTC
>Ga0209051_1000653_pt1 | contig 39211 bp, 35 predicted proteins | sample AraplaCvi_mMS_r2_2_FD_184286 | JGI IMG/M metagenome (GOLD analysis project Ga0209051, IMG submission 184286) | Arabidopsis root microbial communities from North Carolina, USA - plate scrape MF_Cvi_mMS_r2 (SPAdes) (version 2) | ecosystem: Host-associated > Plants > Roots > Endosphere | place...
CCATCATCAGGATGCCGAGCGGGCGGCACGGCACCACGACGCCGGGCAAGAGCGGGTACGGCGCGATCACCAGCACGTCGACCGGGTCGCCATCGCCGGAGAGGGTCTGCGGCACGTAGCCGTAGTTGGCCGGGTAGTACATCGCGGTCGTCATGAAGCGGTCCACGAAGATCGCGCCCGATTCCTTGTCGACTTCGTACTTGATCGGGTCGGCGTTCATCGGGATTTCGATCACGACATTGAAGGCGTCGGGGATGTTCTTGCCGGGGGAGACTTTGTCGAAGGACATGACGTTTTCGAGTAGTTGAAAGTATGAGGGGGAGATGGGGACAAACCCGGAGTTTACTTTCCGTGTCGCGGCCCGGTCGCACACGTTCTGGTTTTTGCCTGTAAATTGCACCCGTTGGCCAATCGGCTCCGCACTTTGGTGCTGCGAGCTTCGAGGAAGCAACGCGACGGAAAACCTGGGTCCCGTACGCGTTGCGCGCAGGACCCATGCTGTCCGTCTCCACTAGTCACAACGAACGAATGGAGAAGCAAAGCATGATCGGCAACACCCCCCTGATACTCGCCATCGTCTGCGGCCTCGTGGCCGTCGGCTACGGTTTCTGGGCCCGAAGTTGGATTCTCGCCAAGGATCCCGGCAACGCACGGATGCAGGAAATCGCGGCCGCCATCCAGGCCGGCGCGTCGGCCTACCTCGCCAAGCAGTACACCACCATCGCGGTGGTCGGCGTGGTCCTGGCCATCCTCATCGGCATCTTTCTGGATGCGACCACGGCCATCGGCTTCGTGGTGGGCGCGGTGCTTTCGGGCGCCTGCGGCTTCATCGGCATGAACGTGTCGGTGCGCGCCAACGTGCGCACCGCGCAGGCGGCCACGCAAGGCATCGGCCCGGCGCTCGACGTCGCGTTCCGCGGCGGCGCCATCACGGGCATGCTGGTGGTGGGGCTGGGGCTGCTGGGCGTCTCTGTCTTCTACTGGTTCCTGGCGGGCAACGGCAACCTCACGCCGGACCGCAGCCTCTCGGCCATCCTCAATCCGCTGATCGGCTTCGCCTTCGGCTCCTCGCTGATCTCGATCTTCGCGCGGCTGGGCGGCGGCATCTTCACCAAGGGCGCCGACGTGGGCGCCGACCTGGTGGGCAAGGTCGAGGCCGGCATTCCGGAAGACGATCCGCGCAACCCGGCCGTCATTGCGGACAACGTGGGCGACAACGTCGGCGACTGCGCCGGCATGGCGGCCGACCTGTTCGAAACCTATGCCGTCACGCTGATCGCCACCATGGTGCTGGGCGCGCTGATGGTCACGGCGGCACCGCTCAATGCGGTGCTCTATCCGCTGGCGCTGGGCGGCGTATCGATCATCGCCTCGATCATCGGCTGCTTCTTCGTCAAGGCCTCGCCGGGCATGACCAACGTGATGCCGGCGCTCTACAAGGGCCTGGCGGTCGCGGGCATCCTCTCTTTGATCGCGTTCTGGTTCGTCACGAGCTGGCTCATTCCCGACAACGCCATTGCCCCGAGCGGCAGCCAGCTCAAGCTGTTCGGCGCCTGCTTCGTGGGCCTGGCGCTGACGGCCGCGCTGGTGTGGATCACCGAGTACTACACCGGCACGCAGTACAAGCCGGTGCAGCACATCGCGCAGGCTTCCACCACGGGCCACGGCACCAACATCATCGCGGGCCTGGGCGTCTCGATGCGCTCGACGGCATGGCCGGTGATCTGCGTCTGCGTGGCCATCATGGCCTCGTATGCGCTCGCCGGGCTGTTCGGCATTGCGGTGGCCGCGACGGCCATGCTCAGCATGGCGGGCATCGTGGTGGCGCTCGATGCCTACGGCCCCATCACCGACAACGCCGGCGGCATCGCCGAGATGAGCGAACTGCCCGCGAGCGTGCGCGACATCACCGACCCGCTCGACGCCGTGGGCAACACCACCAAGGCCGTGACCAAGGGCTATGCGATCGGCTCGGCCGGCCTCGCCTCGCTGGTGCTCTTTGCCGACTACACCCACAAGCTGGAGAGCTTCGGGCTGAACATCAGCTTCAACCTGAGCGACCCGATGGTGATCGTCGGCCTCTTCATCGGCGGGCTGATTCCCTACCTGTTCGGCGCCATGGCCATGGAGGCCGTGGGCCGCGCGGCCGGTGCGGTGGTCGAGGAGGTGCGCCGGCAGTTCCGCGAGATCCCCGGCATCATGGAAGGCACCGGCAAGCCCGAATACGGCAAGGCCGTGGGCATGCTGACCGGCGCGGCCATCAAGGAGATGATGATCCCCTCGCTGCTGCCGGTGGTGGTGCCGATCCTGGTCGGGCTGGTGCTGGGGCCGAAGGCGCTCGGCGGCCTGCTGATGGGCACCATCGTCACGGGCCTGTTCGTCGCCATTTCGATGTGCACGGGCGGCGGCGCCTGGGACAACGCCAAGAAGTACATCGAGGACGGCCACCACGGCGGCAAGGGCTCCGAGGCGCACAAAGCCGCCGTCACCGGCGACACCGTGGGCGACCCCTACAAGGACACGGCCGGCCCGGCGGTGAATCCGCTCATCAAGATCATCAACATCGTGGCGCTGCTGATCGTGCCGCTGGTGGTCAAGTTCCATGCCGGCGATGCGGCCGCGGCCGTGCCGCACAAGGTCGAGACGCCGCCGGCAGCGACTGCGCCGGCCGCCGCTGCCCCGCCCTCTGCGCCCGCAGCGCCGACGGCGGCGGTGGCCTCCGGCGCCGTGGCAGCCGCCGACGCCGCGGCCGTGAAGGTCGAGAACGGCGTGGTGAAGTTCTATTTCGAGAGCGGCAAGGCCGAGCTCGCGCCCAATGCCAAGGAGGCGCTTGCCGACGTCATCAAGGCCGTGCAGAGCGGCAGCGTCCTGCTTGTGAGCGGCTACCACGATGCGAGCGGCGATCCGGCCAAGAACGCCGAGCTCGCCAAGCAGCGCGCCATGGCCGTGGGCGATGCGCTGAAGGCCGCCGGCGCCCCTGCGGACAAGATCGAGCTTGCCAAGCCCGAGCAGACCCAGGCGGACGGGCCCGCGAGCGAAGCCCGCCGCGTCGAAGTGAAGGTCAAGGCCTGATGCCCACCACGGAAAGACTCGAGGCCTTCGTTGCCGCCGTGGAAAGCGGCGCGCACGCCCAGGCCATCGAGGACTACTACACCGAGGACGCGACCATGCGCGAGAACCAGGCCGAGCCCCGGCGCGGCCGCAGCGCGCTGGTTGCCCGCGAGCAGGCGACGCTGGACCGCACCGCCTCGGTGGTTTCGACCTGTGTGCGGCCGGTGTTCGTGAACGGCGAACACGTGGTGATCCGCTGGGTCTTCGATTTCCGCTTCAAGGACGGCAAGGCCATGCGCATGGAAGAGCTCGCCTGGCAGCGCTGGGAGGGCGAGCGCATCGCCCAGGAAGAGTTCTTCTACGATCCGGCGCAGGCCAGGCCCGCCTGACGCTCTCGCTACCTGGCGCTCTCGGCCGCCACCGCGCGCACCAGGCGCGTGGCCGGCGCCACCAGTTGGCCTAGGTCACCCACGCGGTCCTGCTCGATGGCCTGCAGCACCAGTTCGTTGATGCCGCCCACCACGGTCATCGCCATTTCGCTCGTGAGGTGCGCCGCAAGGCCGCCGTGCCCGCCACCGCCGCTGTTGATGGCAGCCTGGATGAAGCCGGCGATTTCGCCGTTCACCCGGCGCCGCGCCGCCAGCCCCGGCATGCCCAGGCCGAGGATCTCGACGAACAGCGTGCGCAGCAGCGCCGGGTCCTGCGCGAGGTAGTCGAAATACGCGGTGATCGTCCGCTCCACCTGCGCATGCCAGGGTTGCGCCGGATCGAAGGCCTCGCTCACGGCGCGCAGCGCCAGCTTGCTGGCCGCCTCGTACAGCGCAATCAGGCACTCCGACTTGGTCGTGAAGTGCTCGTAGAAGGTGCGGCGCGAAACAGCGGCCTCGCGCACGATGTCGGCAATGGTGGAGTCCGCGTAGCCCTTCGCGGCCACGGCGCGCGCCATGCCTTCCAGCAACCGGGCGTAGTGCTCAGGGGCCGGTTCTGCAGAGGGGGCGGCAAGGGCTGGTTTTTCGGTCGCGATGCTCATGGAGAAGACATTGTCCTCCGCATTGGTACTTGACGGTACCAGCCGTGGGGCGCACCATGCCGGAAATTGGTACGAACATGTACCACATTGCATTTTCCAAGGAAAATCCGCCATGACCGATCTTGTGGTGCGCCGCCTTCTGATCGACCTGCAGACCCCATTCGACCGCAACTGGTGCGGCGGCGACGCATTCTCCACCGCCTTTTTCAATGCGCTGTCGATGAGCTTTCCATTCGGCGAGCAGTTCTTCATCGACGCCGTGCGCGACGCCGCCGCCACGCTGCCGGCGCAAGCGCAGGAAGCGCTTCGTGCCGACGTGCGCGGCTTCATCGGCCAGGAGGCCACGCACCGGCGCATTCATTCGCTTTTCAACACCCATCTGCAGGACCAGGGTCTGGTGGACGGCTGGACGCCCCGTGCCTCCAGGCGCATGCAGTTGCTGGAGGGCGCCGATCCACGCCATGCGCTGGCAGCCACCGCGGCCACCGAACACTTCACCGCCATGTTCGCCGAGTGGCTGCTCGCCCATCCCCAGGTGCTCGACGGCGCCGAGCCGCGGCTGCGCACCATGTGGCTCTGGCACAGCGCCGAAGAACTGGAGCACAAGGCCGTGGCCTTCGACATCTACCAGGCTGCGCAAGGGTCCGGCGCCTGGCGCAAGCGCTGGTTCCGGCGCGTGACCCTGATGTTCCTGGGCGACCTGATGCGCCAGACCGCCGACAACCTGCGCCGCGAAGGCCAACTGTGGAAATGGGCGACCTGGAAGAGCGCCGCGCGCATCCTGCTCGGCAGAGGCGGCTTGTTCAGCGGCAACTGGCGGTCCTGGCGCAGTTACTTTCGCGCCGATTTCCATCCGGCGCAGCAGGACAGCAGCCTGTCGGCACGCTGGCTCGAGAACAACCGCGTGCAATACACGCCTGTGGGCGCGGCGGCCGAGGCTCTTCAGTAGAAACTGGCCCGGTGGGTGGGAGGGCTGACAGCCGGCCGCTGTTCGGGGCGCATGGCCAGGTCGTGCAGGGTGTCGAAGTCCGAAGGGGCATCCGGAACGCGCATCACGGTTTCCTGTTCGGTCAGCGAAGCCACCCACAGGCCCGCGGCCGACTCGGCGGGCTCGTCGTTGGCAAAGGTGCCGTCGCGGATGTAGAGGGTTTCGCCATCGGGGCGTTCGGCGTGCAATTCGATCAGGCGCGAAATCGAAAAGTTGTAGGTCACCAGCTTTTCGCGCGTATTGCGGTCCTTGCCGCCGCAATTGAACGAGCCCTCTGCCGCAATGACGATGCAGGAGCCCTCCACGCCATCATCGACCTGGCTTCCGGTGCGCCAGACGGCGTTCGGAAGGCGCGCGCGCACCTTGTCGATCACCAGGTCGCGCTGCTTGTTGAGGCTGCCCAGCGGTGGAACCAGCGAGCGCAATTGGCGCAGGCGCTCCGCAAAGATGTTGTCCATGAGGAATTCCACATGGTGCGTCGCACTGCCGGAGGAACGCTTGACCACCTGCATGACCACGTGGCGCGACTTGTTCATTGCAGATTCCTTCCGCAAATCGCCCGGCCTCGGGCGTTATTGCATATACACAAAATCATTTGCCATCGACTACAAATTAGAACTTTTGACTGATGCAATAAATGCATCAATTGTGTCCAACTGTATATCGGTTGCAGGGGATTTGGAAAGAAAATCTGCAATGCGCGCGCTCGGCCATGTCGCCAAGGCGTCGCCCGGCCCTGCTAGGCCGGCGAATCCGGTTTATTCAAGGGATTCGTCGAGCGCCTTGCACGAGGGTGCACAAACGGTTTGCGACTTGCCCAGCACCTGGCGGGTGCGCAACTGCGACCGCACACGGTGCTTTCCGCACATGAAGCAGGACATGGTCGCCCCGCTGAACGACGCCGAGGCACGGAACGGAGAGCCCGGCGCCTTCGATTTGTAACGCAGGCCATCGGCCACGACGGCGGTCTTGACCTCAGCTTTGGCCATCGGCTTTGTCCTTTTTCGGTTCAGTGTTGCGCATGGCACGTGCAATGGCTTCTCTCGCGCTGACTTCGGCTGCAAGCGCCGTGTCGAGCGCCGAGCGGCAGAGGCCGGCATGTTGGTAATTGAGGTTTTCGTAGACCTCGGCGGCAGCAGGATAGGCGTCGAGCAGACGGCCGAGGTCAGCGCCCGGTTCGACGTCGTTGAATTCGTGCACCAAGTGTTCTACCACCGAGCGGTATTGCTCGGCGCCTACGGGGACGGCACTGTGCTCAAGCCGCTCAAGCAGTTGAGCCAGCACGTGGGTCACTGCCAGATCGGTCTTGGGAGACGGATTATGGGTCGTGTTCATGGATTGCATCTGGGGGCAGCATACGCTTATGCAAGTGGCTGCTCTGGCATGGGGGTTGCCCCGTGCGCAGCCTGCATGCGCCGCAGCAGGCTGTGCAGCATCTCCGTCGACAACCCGTGAATGACCAGCCGGTGCCCGGCCCGCAGGGTCGAAAGCGGCACCAGCGGATGCTTGTTGTTCACCAGGATGAGGTGTTCCGGAGCGCCCAGCAAGGTGGCGACGTAGATGCCGATGGTTTCATCCAGTTGCAGCGAATTGGCGGCGCGCCAGAAGTCGTTGTCGGTCAGCATCAGCTGGTACAGCGGCGTGAAAAGCTCGATGGCGCTCTGCAGGTCGAGGAAATTGAGCCTGCCGCGCGGCATGTCCGAAAGCCGCAGGCCCGGATCCTTGATCATCGAAAAATCGACCTGGGGCGCCTTGCCCAGCACCAGCCCCTTGTCGCGCAGCGCCTGGTTCAGCCGGATCACGAAATTGAAGAGATTCAGGTCGTGCTTCAGGAAGGTCTCGTCCTTGAGCGCATCGATGTCGGCCGGCTCCAGCGGCGACGTGCCCACGGGCGCCGGCGAATTGCGGCCGATGAAGCCCAGCACCTGCGAGCCCAGGTGGAAATGCCGCAGGATCAGCCAGTTCGCTTCCGGCGAGACGAAGCGCTTCAGCCCCCAGGCCAGCAGCCGGTGCAGCAGCTTCGAATGCGACCAGTTGCGCGGCACGAACACCTTCACCACCTGGATCAGGATGATCGTGAGCCGCGCGACCGGGCGCAGGAACGGCAGCAGGTACTGGCGCGAGCCCGAGCTCGAGTCGGCCAGCCACGCTGCCTTGACCTCGTCGGGCAGCGGCGTGCTCTGGTCCAGGTAGAGCGCGAGCCAGGGACTGGGATCGCGCTCGTCGTGCTCCTTCGCAAGAAAATCAGGCGTTTGGCTCATGTGGCATCCGCTCCGTGATGTGCTGAAACTGCATCAGGTACAGCGCGGCCGTGTGGCGCGCCGTATCGATGATCTGGCGGGCCGCCCGGCCCCGGCCCTCGGCGCCCTCGCCGCCTTCCACGGCCATCACCATCTCGACCGCGGCGAGCCAGCGGTTCAGGTGGTTCTCGTCGTTGTGGCCGTGGTATTCGAGAAAGCGGAAGGCGTCGGGCGGCAGCTTCAGGCCGGCCTTGATCAGCGGCAGCAGCGCGGGAACGATGCGCTGGCCCGTGCCCTCGATGATGTAGATCGCGCCCAGCAGGCCGATCGGGTTGCGCGTGGCGGCCAGGCCGTGCAGGTAGGCGTTGAGCGCCTCCCCGCCGGGATTGCGGCGCAGATCGTCGATCCGCACCACGGTGCCGCCGGCCTTCCGGTAGTCGCTGAAGAGGATGTTGAAGTCGTCCTGCTCCTCGCCCGCATGCACGTCGATCAGCGCGGCCAGCGCCTGGTACGGGCCGGTCAGCGACGCGGCGCCCTCGCGCATCCAGCGGCTGCCTTCGCGGACCTGCGGGACCCACTGTTCCATCCAGTTCAGGTAGTCGGGCAAGGTGAGGCGGCGCTCGCGGATCTGGCGGATCAGCGGCGTGCGCCAGGCGCGCGAGCGGTAGTCGTGCCAGATGCCGGCCAGTTCGGTCAGCAGTGCGCCAAGGCCTTCGGGCGCGGCGGCCGGATCGTGAGGCGGCGCGATCGCGGCTTCGTCGTCCAGGGCCGCTTCGGCCGTCATGCGCGGCCCGGCCAACGCCCCGGCGGGCGCCTCGACAGCCTCGACCTCCAGCAGCATGTAGGCGGCCATGAAACGCCCCGATTCCGGCACGTAGCAGAAGATCTGTTCCCCGGGCTTCAGCGCCTTGGTGTGCAGGAACTCCGACAGCATGATCAGGATCGACGCGGCCCCCGTGTTGCCACGCCAGGCCAGGTTGCTCCACCAGCGCTCGCGCGGAATGGCGAGGTCGGCCTTGGCCATCAGGTCCTCCACCACGGGAATGAATTTCTCCGACGAGTAGTGGCACAGGAAGTGGTCGACCCGCTTCGGATCGAGCCATCCGCCCTGCACCAGCGTTGCGTATTCATGAATGCCGATGTCGAAAAGGTGCGGCAGCAGGCGAATGTCCTGCCGCAGCGACAAGGCGCCCGCCGCCTCCGCCTCGGCCCACGAGCCGAAGTCGAGATGGCCGCGTGCGCGATCCTCGGTCAGGCCCAGCTGCATGCAGACCGGATAGTCCCCCGAGAACGCGCGCTGGTGCACCCACTTCAGCCGCAGGCGCAGGCCGGGGCTGCCGGCCAGCGCGGGCGTGCCGTCGGACAGCAGCAGCGCGCCCGCGCCGTCGGAGAGCATCCAGCGCAGGAAGTGCGAATCGAAGTCGGTTTCGTAGCCGCGCGCCGCGAAGCGCGAGCGCTTGAAAAGTCGCGAGGGCATTTCGCTGGCCACCGCGAGCGCGCTGCGGTGCGCGCCCAGCTCGATGCCCTGCGCGGCCGACTGGATGGCCGACACGCCGGCGGCACAGATGCCGTGCACTGACAGCGTTTCCATGGGCGGGGCCGCCAGTTCGCCCTGGATCATGTTGGCGAAGCCGGGCATCAGCGCGTCGCCGCCCGAAGAGCCGCTGGCCAGCAGCGACACGCGCGACAGCTCGGCACCGCCGCGCCGCAGGCAGTCGCGGATCGCACCTGCCGCCAGTTGGGCATTGGTGTGGCGCGTCACACCCTCGTCGTCAATCGCATAGTGCCGCGTGAGGATGCCGTTCTCGGCCAGGATGCGCCGCTTGATGCGCTCCGACATCCGGTTGAGCGGCGCGATGTAGGCGTCCATGCGCTCGTTGGGAATGGGCTCGCCGGGCATGAAGTAGCCGGCGCTCTCGATGTAGACGCGTTGGAATGGGACGGGCATGGTTCAGTGGGTTGAAGACTCGGGCGGCACGGGCACGGACGGCATCAGCGGGCGGCTGCGAAAACGCGGCCACAGCGCTCCGAGCACGAACACGCGAACCATGTAGGGCACCAGCCCCTGCTCGTTGAGCGCGGGGTCGACCTGCGCGCGGTAGCGCGTGCGGTGCAGCTGCGTGAGCTCGGATCAGTGGACATGCGGGTTCTCGTGATGTGCGGTGTGCAGGCCGATGTTGAACAGCAAGGGGTTCACCAGCCCCTCGAAATTGCGCGCGTAGTTCAGTCGGGTACCCGCGGTATCGCGCCGCGCCTCCTCGTCCGACCCGGACCGGCGTCCGTCGGCATGCGCATGCTGCAGATAGTTGGTCGCCAGCAGCCAATGCAGCCCGTGCAGTTGCGGCACGATCACCAACAGCAGGGCCTTGCGCCAGTCGAGCAGCAACAGCGCGCCCCAGCTGCCGAGCCACAGGGCGTACTGCGCCATGCAGTAGCGCCAGGGTCCCCGCCGGTAGCTGCGAAGCCGGCCGAGCCAGCCGAAGAACACCGGCATCAGCACCCACACGGCCTGGAACGGATGCAGCAGGTAGCCCCGCAGATGGTTGGTGTCGCCGCCGAAGCGGTAGGTGCGCGCGACGTCCTGCGGCCCATGCCGGTGGCGATGGTGGTTGACCACGTGCGCCGGCCAGAAGACGAAGGTCGGGTGACCCTGCAACAGCGTGATCCAGAAGTCGGTGATCCGGTTCATGCGCCGCCCGCGCCACATGCGCAGGTGCACATGGTTGTGGTGGATCACACCCACGCCCAGCGTCAGGAACAGCATCGGCGCGTAGAGCAGCACGGCAAAGCCATGCACCCACTGCCAGGCCGCCAGCGCCGGGAGCGCCGCCAGGTACGCCAGGCTCTGCCAGTCGCGCCTATGGCGAAGGCGCGCCGGCCGGCGCGGCGCCTCAGGCCGGCGTGCCATGCTGCTGTTGGCGTTGCTGCTTCTCGCGGAAGGCCAGGAACTGCGGCTCGGCCGCATCGGCGGCAATGCGCGTGCCGAACAACCGGTCCATGAACGTGAACTGGAAGCCGTAGTTGCCGCCGTGGCAGGCATGGTGCAAATGGTGCCGGCGGCTCGCGGCAAACCAGTGGCTGTACGGCGCCCGGGGAAAGAAGTCGTAGTTCGAGTGCCCGATGCTGTTGAAGAACAGGCTGAACAGCGGCACCGACGCGAGCGACCAGAAGCTGAAGTCATGCAGCAGCATCGGCAGCAGGATCACGTTGCCGAGCATGGCCGCCTCGATCGGATGGAAGCTGTAGGTGGCCCACGGCGTGGTCACGACCGAGCGGTGATGCGGCCCGTGAAAGCGCCGCAGCCAGCGCGTGTGCAGCAGCCGATGGTTGAACCAGAAATGAACGTCGTTCCAGATCGCGAGCGCCAGGATTTCGATGGCGACCTGGCGCCAGCCGGCGTCGGCATCGAGCCGCGCCCAGCCCAGCTGGAGCAAGCCCCACGGAAACACCATGCCCAGCCCGAACACCAGCACCGACACGCCCGACTGCGCCATTTCGCGGCGCAGTTGCCCCGGCTGCAGCGGCCGCGGGTCGAGCACGCGCCCGATGCCGAGCGCGGGCAGCACCCGCCGGGTCAGAAGCCAGTTGAAGGCGCCGAATGCCAGGTAGATGCCGCCGAAAAAAATCAGCCCCCAGAACATCACCTGCAGGGCCGACAACGAAATGAAGCTTTGCGCCATCCCCCGAGGCTACAGCAGCATTTCGGGAACCAGGGGCGCAATGATCAGGTTGTGAAGCCGCTGGAAGAAGCTCGATTCCGGCTCCGAGGTGAGGATGACTTCCTTTTCGCCATCGGTCGTGAGCCACTGCAGCGTGCCGGTCTCCTTGGCAATGCGCAGCCGGTACGAGTTCTGCAGCTTGCTGATGTTGATGACGCGCAGCATCTCGCGCGCCAGCTGCGGGCTGTCGACCACCACGCCCATCTCGGTGTTCTGGCTCGCCGAGCGCGGATCGAGGTTCATCGAGCCGATGAAGATGCGCGTCTTGTCGATGGCGGCGGTCTTGGAGTGCAGCCGCCCCAGCGACTTGCCGAACATGCCGAAGCGCTCGCCCGCGGTGGTGCGCTGCGGGCTCAGCTCGTACAGGTCGGCGCCGCTCCTGAGCAGCCGCTCGCGGTAGCGCGCATAGCCGGTGTGCACCAGCGGTTCGTCGTTGGCGGCCAGCGAATTGGTCAGCAGCGTGAGCTTGACCTTGCGCCTGGCCAGGTCCTCGAAAGCCGCCATGCCGCGTTCGCCCGGCACCAGGTAGGGGGAGGTCAGGTCGACTTCGAACTTGGCGTCCATCAGCAGCGTCCAGACCTTCATCGTCACGCTGGTGGCAATGGCTTCGTCCTCGGTCATCGTGGTGGGCTTGGTGGGCGGATCTGCAATGGCGCGAGCCTCGCCCCACAACAGCCCCATGCGCCCGCCGTCGAGCTCTTCCGCGATCGGCCCGTAGCCCAGCACGTCGGACGGCGGCAGCACGATCTTTGGCGGCGGCGCGGCCATGCCGATCCAGGCGTCGAAGTCGGCGACCGTGGGCTTGCGGCCGCCCTCGCCGCGCACGATGTCGGCAATGGGCCAGACCTGCTCGCTGTTCCAGTAGGCATCGAAGATCGATTCGAGCTGCGGCAGCACCTTGCCCACGACGAGCGCGTCCATGTCGATGAAGTTCTGCGCCTCGCTCAGGACGAAATACTCGTCGGCGATGTTGCGCCCCCCCACCACCGCCATGACGCCGTCGGCGATGAACAGCTTGTTGTGCATGCGGTGGTTGAGCCGCCCGATCTCGTGCGGCGAGGCCACGAAGCGCGAGAGAAAACCGTTGCGTCCGCAGCAGAACGGATTGAACAGCCGCACCTCTATGTTGGGCGTGGCGGAAAGCGCGAGCAGCGGCTGCTGGCTCTTGACGGTATAGAGATCGTCCACCAGCAGCCGCACCTGCACCCCGCGCCCGGCCGCCTCGCGCAGCGCACGCATCAAGAGGCGGCCGGTGGCGTCGTTCTCGAACTGGTAGTACTGGACCACCAGCGAGCGCTGGGCGCGCTGCGCCAGCTGGACGCGCGCGTCGAGCGAATACACGCCGAGCGGCATCAGCCGGAAGCCCGAGTGCTCGCCGGGCGGCGTCGAGGCGGCCGCGATGCGTGCCAGCGTGGTGGACGGATCGGCCGCTGCGGCATTCACTGCCGCCCGCTCGCGCGCCGGCGGCAGCGAGCCGCACGCCGCCAGCGCCGCGGCCACGGCGCCGGCAAGACAGATACGCAGAAGTAGGGTCCAGAGGTTCATGATGGCATCCTAGAATTCGTTTCACCCCTGCTCGGAGTTACACCATGGCAAGACCGATCCTCTCACGCATCGCCCTGATGTCGATCGCAGCCGGGCTGGCATTCCCCGCCGGGGCCGCACTGGACATCGGCGACCCGGTGCCCAGGTTCACCGCCAACGCCGCGCTCGGCGGCAAGACCTTCCGCTATTCACTGGCCGAGGCGCTGGCCAAGGGCCCGGTGGTGGTGTACTTCTTTCCGGCGGCCGACTCCAGCGATTGTTCGATCGAAGCGCATGCCTTCGCCGAAGCCATCGACCAGTTCGCCGCGCTCGGCGCCACCGTCATCGGCGTGTCGGCCGACGACATCGACACGCTCTCGAAGTTTTCGGTCAAGTCGTGCCAGAGCCGCTTTCCCGTGGCCTCGGACGAATCGAAATCCGTGATCAACGGCTTCGACGCGCTGATGCAGACCCGGCCCGACTTTGCCAATCGCCTGTCCTACGTGATCGCGCCGAACGGCAGGGTGGCCTATTACTACCAGAACCTGAATCCGGACAAGCACGTGGAGCGCATGCTCAACGCGATCCGGGCGCTGCCGCGGTCAGGCACACCCAGGTAGCGGGTGCAAAATCCCGTCCCATGCAACTCAACTTCATCGCCAACGCCGACGTCCCGTCATCCTCCGGCCGCACCCTGCAGGTGCTCGACCCCTCCGACGGCCAGCCTTTCGACGAAATCCAGCGCAGCAATGCCGCCGACATCGACTCCGCCGTGCGCGCGGCGCGCGACTGCTTCGAGGGCGTCTGGCACAAGGTGAGCGCGGCCGACCGCAGCCGCCTGCTCTACAGGCTCTCGCAGAAGATCGCCGAGCACGTCGACGAGCTCGCGCTTATCGAGCAGCGCGATTGCGGCAAGCCGGTGAAGCAGGCCCGCGCCGACGCGCTCGCGCTGGTGCGCTATTTCGAGTTCTATGCCGGCGCCTGCGACAAGCTGCACGGCGAAACCATTCCCTACCAGGACGGCTACAGCGTCTTCACCTGGCGCGAGCCGCACGGCGTCACCGGCCACATCATTCCGTGGAACTACCCGATGCAGATTTTCGGGCGCAGCGTGGGCGGCGCCCTGGCGGCCGGCAACGTGTGCGTGGTGAAGCCGGCGGAAGATGCCTGCCTTTCCCTCATCCGCGTGGCGCAGCTCGCGGCCGAAGTCGGCTTTCCGGCCGGCGCGCTCAACATCGTGACGGGCTACGGCCATGAAGTGGGCGACGCGCTTGCGCGGCACGAAGGCATCGACCACATCAGCTTCACCGGCAGCCCCAAGATCGGCACGCTGATCCAGCAGGTGGCGGCCGAGCGGCATTGCCCGGTCACGCTCGAGCTCGGCGGCAAGAGCCCGCAGATCATCTTTGCCGACGCCGATCTCGACGCGGCCATTCCGGTGATCATCAACGCCATCGTGCAGAACGCCGGCCAGACCTGTTCGGCTGGCTCGCGCGTGCTGATCCAGCGCGGCATCTACGAGCCGCTGCTCGAGCGCCTCGGCCGGGCCTTCGAGGCCCTGCGCGTCGGCCCCGCGGCCATGGACCTGGACGTCGGCCCGCTGATCCGCCAGACGCAGCAGCAGCGCGTGTGGGATTTCCTGAGCGATGCCCAGGTGGCGGGAATCCCCATGGTGGCCCACGGCATCGTGGTCGACGAGGCGCCCGAAACCGGCTTCTACCAGGCCCCCACCCTGCTGCGCGACGTGCCGGTGAACCACCGACTGGCGCAGGAAGAGGTGTTCGGCCCGGTGCTCGCCGCGATGCAGTTCGCCGACGAGGACGAAGCGGTGGCGCTCGCCAACGCCACGCAGTTCGGCCTCGTGGCCGGTGTCTGGACGACCGACGGTGCGCGCCAGTTCCGCATGGCCAAGCGGGTGCGCAGCGGCCAGGTGTTCATCAACAATTACGGCGCCGGCGGCGGCGTGGAACTGCCGTTCGGCGGCGTCAAGTCGTCGGGCTACGGGCGCGAGAAGGGCTTCGAGGCGCTCTACGGCTTCACCACGCTCAAGACCGTCGCCGTCAAGCACGGCTGAGGCGCGCGCTGCGTGCGGGGCCGGGTTCCGAGCGGCACTCGCCGAGGAGTAGCCCTTTCGGGATCGGCCCGCGCCCGATGGAGTAAATTGGCCGCTGTCCATGAACCGCAAAAGCACCACCGTCATTCCGCTCTCCGAAATCGGCCGCGCGCGCCCCGCCGTGGCGGTTCCGGAGGTGGCCGTGCCCGCCACCGGGCGGCTGCTCGACCGCCTGGGCCGGCCGCTGACCGACCTGCGCATCAGCGTGACCGACCGCTGCAACTTCCGCTGCAGCTACTGCATGCCGAAGGATGTGTTCGACAAGGACTACCAGTACCTGCCGCACAGCGCGCTGCTGAGCTTCGAGGAAATCACGCGGCTCGCGCGCCTGTTCGCGGGCCACGGCGTGCGCAAGATCCGCCTGACCGGCGGCGAGCCGCTGCTGCGCAAGAACATCGAGGCGCTGGTCGCGCAGCTGTCTGAAATCCGCACCCCGGGTGGCGAACCGCTCGCGCTCACGCTCACCACCAACGGCTCGCTGCTGCAGCGCAAGGCGGCCGCGCTGGCCGCTGCCGGCCTGCAGCGCGTGACCGTGAGCCTCGACAGCCTGGACGACGCGGTGTTCCGCCACATGAACGACGTCGATTTTCCGGTGGCCGACGTGCTCGCCGGCATCGAGGCGGCGCTGGCCGCGGGCCTGGGCCCGCTGAAGGTGAACATGGTGGTCAAGCGCGGCACCAACGAGCAGGAAATCCTGCCGATGGCGCGCTACTTCCGCGACCACCACGGCGGCAAGGTGGTGCTGCGCTTCATCGAATACATGGACGTGGGCGCCACCAACGGCTGGCGCATGGACGAGGTGCTGCCCTCGGCCGAGGTCATTGCGCGCATCGGTGCCGAGTTTCCGCTGGTGCCGCTCGAGCCCAGCGCGCCGGGCGAAACCGCCCAGCGATGGGCCTACGCCGATGGCGGCGGTGAGATCGGCGTGATCAGCAGCGTCACCCAGGCCTTCTGCCACGACTGCAGCCGCGCCCGCCTCTCCACCGAGGGCAAGCTCTACCTCTGCCTCTTCGCAAGTGCGGGCCATGACCTGCGCCCCCTGCTGCGCGGTACGGCCACCGACGAGGACATCGGCTCCGCCATCGGCCACATCTGGCAGGGCCGCGCCGACCGCTATTCCGAACTGCGTGCGCTGCGCGGCCCCGAAAGCGGCGAGCACGACCCCAACGACCCCGCGCCGCGCCGCGTCGAAATGAGCTATATCGGCGGATGACCCCAAAAACACAAGATTCCATTTCCCCCAGCGAGATCACCGGCCTGCTGCTGGCCGGCGGCCGCGGTTCGCGCATGGGCGGTATCGACAAGGGCCTGCAGAACTTCAATGGCTCGCCGCTCGCCATGCATGCCGTGCTGCGCCTGGGCATGCAGGTGGGCGAGGTCATGATCAATGCCAACCGCAACCTGGCGGCCTACGAATCCTTCGGCGTTCCGGTCTGGCCCGACAGCCTGGCTGACTATGCCGGGCCGCTGGCAGGCTTCCTGACAGGACTGGAACGCTGCGAAACGCCCTACCTGCTCACCGTGCCCTGCGACACGCCGCTGTTTCCGCTCGATCTGGCGAGCCGGCTGGCCGAGGCCCTGATGGCCAACGACGCGGAAATCGCCATGGTCAGCGCCCCCGAGGCCGCCGCCGAACCCGGCGCGGCGCCGGTGCTGCGGCCGCAGCCGGTGTTCTGCCTGCTGCGCACCACGCTGCTCGAAAGCCTGGTGAACTTCACCCAGTCCGGCGGCCGCAAGATCGACGCCTGGACCGCGCAGCACCGTACCGTGCTCGTGCCCTTCGACCGCCCCGGCGACGCGTCCGACGCCTTCTTCAATGCCAACACGCTGGCCGAATTGCACGCGCTGGAAAACCGATGAGCCGCATCGCCGACATTGCCGCCGCCCTTGCCGGCTATGACCCCCAGGCGCTGAGCGTCCAGGGCGTCCAGGCCTTCCTGGCGCAGCTCGTGGCGCCCGCCGTGGTGGCCGAGCGCGAAGAAGTCGCGCTGCGCGAAGCGCTGGGCCGCGTGCTGGCCGAAGACATCATCTCGCCGGTCAGCGTGCCGCCGCACGACAACTCCGCAATGGACGGCTTTGCCTTCGACGGCGCGATCCTGCGAGACGATTCGCCCACCGACGCTTCCATCGAGCTGCGCGTGGTGGGCACCGCATTGGCGGGCGCGGCGTGGCGCGGCACGCTGGCTGCCGGCGACGCGGTTCGCATCATGACGGGCGCGGTCATGCCCGAAGGGCTCGACACCGTGATTCCGCAGGAATTCTGCAAGGTCGACGGCGACCGCGTGCGCTTTCCCGCCAAGGTGCTCCGCCGCGGCGACAACCGCCGCTTCGCCGGCGAAGACCTCATGCAGGGCCAGCCGGCCTTGCGCCGCGGCGAACGCCTGTCGCCCGCCGCGCTGGGCATGGTCGCCAGCCTGGGCCTGCCTTCGGTGCCGGCGCTGCGCCGGCTGCGCGTGGCCTATTTCTCGACCGGCGACGAGATCCTGAGCCTCGGCGAGCCGCCTCGCGAAGGCGCGGTGTACGACAGCAACCGCTACACGGTGTTCGGCCTGCTCACGCGGCTGGGCTGCGAGGTGGTCGACCTGGGCCTGGTGCGCGACGACCCGGCCACGCTCGGCGCCGCGCTGCAGCAGGCCGCGGGCCAGGCCGACGCCATCATCACCAGCGGCGGCGTGAGCGTCGGCGCCGCCGACCATACGCGGGCCGTGATGCAGCAGCTCGGCGACATGGCATTCTGGCGCGTGGCCATGCGCCCCGGCCGGCCGATGGCCGTCGGGCTCGTTCCCCGCAGCCAGCAGGCCTCCCCGCAGCCAGGCTCGGCCGTGCTCTTCGGCCTGCCCGGCAATCCGGTGGCGGTCATGGTCACCTTTCTCGCCTTCGTGCGGCCGGCCTTGCTGCGCATGATGGGCTGCCACGAGATTGCCGCGGCACCGCCGCCCCTGCTGCGCGCGCGGGCCGCGAGCGCCATCCGCAAGAAACCGGGCCGCACCGAATACCAGCGCGGCTTCGTGCAGGCCGTGGCCGGCGCGCTGCCTGAGGTCCGCATCGCCGGCAACCAGGGCTCCGGCGTGCTGAGTTCGATGGTCGAAGCCAACGGGCTCGTGGTGCTGCACCACGACCAGGGCAATGTGGCCGCGGGCGACGAGGTCGACGTGATGATGCTGGAGGCTTAGAGGGCCAAGGCTCAGATCCGGCCCAGCGCCTTGTCCACGCCTTTGTTGGCGAGCATGTCGGCGCGTTCGTTGCCGACGTCGCCCGAATGGCCCTTGACCCAGCGCCATTCGATCACGTGACCTCCTTCGGCCACCAGCTTGTCGAGTTTCTGCCAGAGCTCGACGTTCTTGACCGGCTGCTTGGTCGAGGTGCGCCAGCCCTTGGCCTTCCAGCCGCGGATCCATTCGGTGATGCCCATGCGCACGTACTGGCTGTCCAGGTAGAGGATGACCTTGCAGGGCCGCTTGAGCGCGGCCAGTCCCTCGATCACGGCGGTGAGCTCCATCCGGTTGTTGGTGGTGTTGAGTTCGCCGCCGAACAGTTCCTTTTCGGTGGCGCCCGACTTGAGCCACGCGCCCCAGCCGCCGGGGCCGGGATTGCCTTTGCACGCACCATCGGTGTAGATCACGACTTCGTTCAAAACGCTCTTTTCCTTCTTCTTTCAATACTTCAATATCAATCGGCGCGGTCGGCCTTGGCCTTGTGCATCTTGCCTGCAATGGGTACCGGCGCGGTGGCGCGCGCCGCTGCGCGGCGCCAGTCGGCGCTCAGCAGGCGCATGCCGCGCACGCGCTTGACGGCCACCAGGAAGTACGCCGCGCCGAAGATGGACCACCAGCGCTCGCCGGCGGCATCCATCCAGCGGCAGCGCTCGAGCCACGCCTCGCTGCGCACCGCGGGCCGGTAGACGCCGAAGCGCCCCGACTCCACCTCGAAGCTCAGGAGCCGCAGCCAGTCGCGCATGCGCCAGTAGCCGATGAACTCGCCGCCCTCGGGCAGGAAGAGGTCGCCGAAGCCAAGCCTGCGGTACAGGTGCGCGCGGCGCTGCCGCATGCCCCAGAGGCTGGCCGGATTGAGTCCGCAGATCACCACGCGGCCCTCGGGTACCAGCACCCGCTCCACTTCGCGCAAGGCCGCGTGGGGGTCCTCACTGAGCTCCAGCGCATGCGGCAGCACCACCAGGTCGAGGCTGTTGGCAGCAAACGGCAGCGCCGCAAAATCGGTGAACAGCGCCGCCCTGCCGGACGTCTGGCCCGGGTCGGGCAGGGCCAGCCAGCGATGCGGCATCCGGTTGGTGCGCAGGCCGTCGACGCCGGCGGCGCCGAGCTGCAGCGCGTGGTAGCCAAAAACATCCGCCACGGCCTCGTCGAACTGGGCCTGCTCCCACGCGAGCAGGTAGCGGCCGGGGGGGGTCGCGAACCAATCCTGCAAACCTATAATTTGACCGCTCATGACCCTTGTTCCGCTGCCCGCCTTCGCTGACAACTACATCTGGATGCTGCAGGACGGGTCCAACGCGATCGTGGTGGACCCGGGCGACGCCCAACCCGTGTTCGACGCCTTGGCGCGCGACAAGCTGCAGCTCGCCGCGATTCTAGTCACGCATCATCACCCCGATCACACGGGCGGCGTGGCCGCGCTCCATGCGGCCACCGGCGCACCGGTCTTCGGTCCGGCGCGCGAACGCATTCCGGAGCCGTTCAAGCCGCTGTCGCACGGCGACACGGCCGAGGTGCTCGGGCTGCGCTTTTCGGTCATCGACGTGCCGGGCCACACGGCCGGCCACATCGCGTACTTCCTGCCCGCAAACGCCGGCCGGACGCCGCTTCTTTTTTGCGGCGACACGCTGTTCTCCGGCGGCTGCGGCCGGCTGTTCGAAGGCACGCCGGCGCAAATGCTGGCTTCGCTCGATGCGCTCGCCGCGCTGCCGGGCGACACACGCGTATGCTGCGCGCACGAATACACACTTGCTAACCTGCGTTTCGCCCGCGCGGTGGAACCCGGCAATGCCGATCTGACTCAGTACAGCGCGCACTGTGAAAGCCTGCGCGCGCAGGGGCGGCCCACACTGCCCTCGCAACTGGCCACCGAACGCCGGATCAACCCCTTTCTTCGCAGCCGCGAAGCCACTGTCCTTAGAGCGGTGCGCGAGCACGCCGAGCTTTCCGCCGATGCGGCCGAAGCCGACGTGTTTGCTGCGCTGCGCCAATGGAAAAACGACTTCCGATGAAACTTATCGCTGCTGTCTGCCTTGCAGGCTCACTGTTGCTCGCGGGCTGCGCGGGCACCACCAACTCGTCTTCCTCCACCGCCGCATCCGCGCCATCCTCCGCCGGCGGCACCGGCGCCAAGGCCTCCGGCAGCGCCGCGCCGGTCTACCCGGGTGGCCCGCTCACTCCCATCACCAGCAGCGAAGCCCATTCGCAGAGCGTCGTCACGCTGGCGCCGCCCGCCGACATGTGGGACCGCATCCGCCGCGGCTTCAAGATGCCGAACCTCGAGAGCGACCTGGTGCGCGACCGCGAGCAGTGGTATGCCAGCCGGCCCGACTACATCCAGCGCATGACCGAGCGCTCGAACAAGTACATCTTCCACATCGTCGAGGAACTCGAGCGGCGCAACATGCCGACCGAGCTCGCGCTGCTGCCGTACATCGAGAGCGCGTTCAACCCGCAGGCCATTTCCAGCGCGCGCGCCGCGGGCATGTGGCAGTTCATGCCCGCCACCGGCACCGACTTCGACCTCAAGCAGAACATCTTCCGCGACGACAGGCGCGATGTGGTGGCCTCGACGCGCGCCGCACTCGACTACCTGCAAAAGCTCTACGGCATGTTCGGCGACTGGCAGCTCGCCCTGGCCGCCTACAACTGGGGCGAAGGCAGCGTGAGCCGCGCGATCGCCAAGAACCAGCGCCTGGGCCTGCCCACCACCTACAGCGATCTTTCCATGCCGGCCGAAACGCGGCTCTACGTGCCCAAGCTGCAGGCGGTGAAGAACATCGTGGCCAATCCGCAGGCGTTCAACACCGAGCTGCCGCTGATCGCGAACCACCCGTACTTCCAGACCGTGACGCTCACGCGCGACCTCGACGTCGAACTCGCCGCCAAGCTGGCCGACATCCGCCTCGAAGACTTCCGCGCCCTCAATCCGGCCGCGCACAAGCCCGTGCTGCTGGCGGCCGGCACGCCGCAGATCCTCCTGCCCTGGGACAACGCGGCCGTGTTCCAGCGCAACTTCGATGCGTACTCGCAAGGCCAGTACGCCAGCTGGACGGCATGGGTGGTTCCCAACACGATGACGGTGGCCGATGCGGCCCAGCGCTCGGGCATGAGCGAGGCCGACCTGCGCGCGCTCAACAGCATCCCGCCGCGCATGCTCATCAAGGCCGGCTCGACGCTCATCGTGCCGCGCAGCGCCCGCGTCAAGGAGGACGTGACGGCACTGGTGGCGGACAGCGGCCACCTGAGCTTCCAGCCCGAAATCGTCAATCGCCGCACCACCGTCAAGGCCGGACGCAACGACAGCGTGGCCAGCATCGCGCGCCGCTACAAGCTCAAGCCCGACAGCGTGGCCGAGTGGAACGACGTCAAGCTCAACCACGCGTTCAAGCGCGGCTACAGCGTGGTGGTGTATCTGCCGGTTCGTGCTGCGCCCGAAGCGCGCGTCGGATCGGGCGCGGCACGGGCGCACGGCCGAGCCGCCGTTGCCGACAAGCGCGGCGGCAGCCAGGTGAAAGCGGTTGCCGCGCGCGGCCGCAACGTGGTGGTGAAGACGCCGGCAAGCAAGCAGGTGGTACGCGAGAAGCGCGGCGGCACGCCGTCGAAGAAAAAGCGCTGAGCCTTGCCTGCGAGCCGGCGGCAACCGAGGCGCTGCGCTAGAGCTTTTCGGTTTCGCCGCTGCGCGGCTGCCACTTCATCAGCCGCTTCTCGATCAGGCCGACCAGGCCGTCGAGCAAGAGCGCAAAGCCTGTCAGCACCACGATGCCGGCAAAGACGGTGTTCACGTCGAAGGTGCCCTCGGCCTGGAGGATCAGGTAGCCCACGCCGCGTGCCGAGCCCAGGTACTCACCGACCACCGCGCCGACGAAGGCCAGGCCCACCGAGGTGTGCAGGCTCGAGAACACCCAGCTCGTCGCGCTCGGCAGGTAGACCGTGCGAAGCAGTTGCCGCTGGTTGGCGCCGAGCATCTTCGCGTTGGCCAGCACCACCGGGCTCACCTCGCGCACGCCCTGGTAGACGTTGAAGAACACGATGAAGAACACCAGCGTGACGGCCAGCGCCACCTTGCTCCAGATGCCCAGGCCGAACCACAGCGCGAAGATGGGCGCGAGGATCACGCGCGGCATGGAGTTGGCGGCCTTGATGTAGGGGTCGAGGATCAGGCTCGCGGTGGGTGCCAGCGCCAGCCAGAGCCCGCAGGCCAGCCCGAGCACGGTGCCGATGCCGAAGGCCAGCACCGTCTCGAGCAGCGTGGTGCCCAGGTGCCGGTAGATGTCGGCATTGCCCTTCAGGCCTTCAGGAAACAGCAGGTTCGGCGGCACCTCGAACGGCAGGAACCAGCTCCAGATGCGCCCCGCCACCTGGATCGGCTCACCCAGGAAAAAAGCCACCTGCTGGTTGCGCGAAGCCAGGTGCCAGCCCACCAGGATGATCGCGAGCAGCACCAGCTGCCAGAAGCGCGCGTTGCGTTCGTTCAGGCGCGGCATCATGCGGCCTTCCTCAGCTGCTGCGCATAGCCCTTGAGCACTTCGTCGCGCAGCACCTCCCAGATCTGCGTGTGCAGCTCGACGAAGCGCGGCTGCGTGCGCACCTCGGCCACGTCGCGCGGGCGCGCAAGATCGATCGCGAACTCGCCGATCGGATGCGTGGCCGGCCCGGCCGACAGCACCACCACGCGGTCGCTCATCGCAATGGCCTCGTCGAGGTCGTGCGTAATAAAGAGCACCGCCTTCCGTCCGTGCGAGCCCCCGGGCACTGTGCGCCCACCCCCCGAGGGGGTGAGCTCCTGCCTTGGGGCGGCCCGGCGGCCCTCGCTCGGCGCACTCCAGAGTTCGAGCACCTCGTTCTCCATCAGCTGGCGCGTCTGGATGTCGAGCGCGCTGAAGGGCTCGTCCATGAGGATGATGTCGGGGTCGAGCACCAGCGTCTGCGCGAGCGCCACGCGCTTGCGCATGCCGCCCGAGAGCTGGTGCGGATAGCGGTCGCCAAAGCCCGAGAGGCCCACGCGAGAGAGCCAGGCCTCGGCCTGCCCGCGCGCATCGGCATCGGGCACGCCGCGGTACTGCAGCCCCACCATCACGTTGTCGATGGCGCTTCGCCACGGCATCAGTGCCTCGGTCTGGAACATGTAGCCGGCGCGCGCATTCACGCCCGCGAGCGTCTGGCCGAAGACCTTGACGGTACCCGACGAAGGCTCGAGCAGGCCCGCGCCCACGTTCAGCAGGGTCGACTTGCCGCAGCCCGTGGGGCCCACCACCGAGACGAATTCTCCGGCCCGCACGCGCAGCGTGGTGTCGGCCACCGCGGTGTAGCGCTGGCCCGGATCGTCCTTCGAATGGAAGGTGCAGCTGATGGAGAGAAGCTCGAGTGCGTAGTCGGACATGTCTGGCAGGAATTCTGGCATTGGCCGCCACAAGAAAAAACCCGGCCGAAGCCGGGTCGCGGGGACGTTCGGAATCAGGCTTTGAACCTGTCTTTCGCGCGCCTTGCAAAATCGTTGGTGTAGGTCTTCATGAGATCGATCTTGTCGGGCTTCACTGCGGTGTCGAAGCTCGAGATCGCGGCGAGCGCCGTCTTGGGGCCGTCGGCCGGCACGAGACCGTCGGTGGCGATCGATTCGCGCACCTTGTCGAAGGACGCGAGGTACAGCGCGCGGTCGCCGAGCAGGTAGGTTTCGGGCACTGTCTTGATGATGTCGCCCGGGCCGGCGGTCTGCAGCCACTTGAGGCCGTGCACGATCGCATTGGCCAGCGCCTGGCAGGTGTTGGGATTCTTCTGGATGAAGTCGACCGGCGCATAGAGGCAGGCGGCAGGCATCGGCCCGCCGAACACCTGCTGCGTGCCCTTGAGCGTGCGCGTGTCGCTGATGATCTTCACGTCGCCCTTCTGCTCGAGCATGGTCATGACGGGGTCGGTGTTGCTGATGGCGTCGATCTGGCCCGAGCGCAGCGCCGTGAGCGCGCCGGCCGCCACGCCCACGCCGATGTAGCTCACGTCGCTGGCCTTGAGGCCGCCGCGCGACAGCACCAGGTTGGCCACCATGTTGGTCGAGGAGCCCGGCGCCGAGACGCCGATCTTCTTGCCCTTGAGATCGGGAATGCCGGTGTAGCCCGCCATGTTCTTGGTCGACACCCCCACCGCGATCTGCGGCGCGCGGCCCTGGAGCACGAAGGCCTGGAAAAACTGGTTCTTGGCCTGCAGGTTGATGGTGTGCTCGTAGGCGCCGGAGCATACGTCCGCCGATCCGCCCACCACGGCTTGCAGCGCGCGTGCGCCGCCGGCGAAATCGGAGATCTCGACGTCGAGGCCTTCGGCCTTGAAGTAGCCGAGCTGTTCGGAGATGGTGAGCGGCAAATAGTAGAACGCCGCCTTGCCGCCCACTGCGATGGAAATCTTCGTCTTCTCGAGCTTGGCTTGCGCAAAAACCCGCGGCAGCGCGATGGTTGCCGCAGCGACTGCGGAGACTGTCATGAGGGTTCTGCGGTGGAGCATGGAGCAATCCTGCGGGCGCTTGATTCTGGTGGACTGAATCGAGCTTAGGGGTGCGCCCCCGTTGCCTGCATCGGGGTCATCCCGTGCGGGTTTCCACGTAAGCATGAAGACCTCCGCGAGGCCTGTGCCAAACGGCCTGCTGCGCGCTGGCACAGAGGCTTTTTTCGCTCTTAGCGCGCGAGAAAAAGGATCGCGATATTGACCACGAAACCGAGCGCCCAGACCGCACTGCGCACGGAGCCGATGCCCTTGATATAGACCGCGATATAGATCACACGCAGTACGACATAGGCCGCCGCCAGCATGTCGAGCCGCGCCTGATTGGCGCCGAGCTGATGCGCAATGATCACCGCGCCGATGAAGAACGGAAGGCCTTCGAAGCTGTTGGCCTGCGCGCTGTTGGCGCGCGCCCGCCAGCCGCTTTGCCTTGCGGCCCAGTCGCGCGGCTGCACGTTGTCGCGCGGACCAAAGCTGCCGGCCTTGGCGATCCATGCCGCGAAATACGGCAGGCCGCAGGCGATGAACACGCACCAGTAAGCGACGGTGAGCAAGGAAAAAGTCATGGGGATTGCTTGTCTGCGTTCAGCACAGCGGTTGCAGCGGCTGCAGCGGCCGCTGCGCGCTATCGGCGGTCCACCAGGGCATGCGCGATGGTCCCGAGATCCACGTATTCGAGTTCGCTGCCCGCGGGCACGCCGCGCGCGAGGCGCGTCACGTTCAGGCCCCGCTGCCGGAGCGCTTCGCCGATCACGTGCGCGGTGGCTTCGCCCTCTGCCGTGAAGTTGGTGGCCAGGATCACCTCGCTCACGGTGCCGTCCAGCGCGCGGTCGAAGAGCTTCTGCAAACCGATGTCCTTGGGCCCGATGCCGTCGAGCGGGCTGAGCTTGCCCATCAGCACGAAGTAGTAGCCGCGGAAGGCCCCGGTGCGCTCGAGCGCGGCCTGGTCGGCCGGCGTCTCGACCACGCAGAGCTTGCCTGCGTCGCGGCGCGTGTCCAGGCACACGTTGCAGACTGGTGCTTCGGTGAAGGTGTTGCAGCGCTCGCAATGCCGCACGTTGCCGGCCGCCTGCTGCAAGGCGCGCGCAAGCAGCTGTGCGCCCTCGCGGTCGTGCTGCAGCAAGTGGAAGGCCATGCGCGAGGCCGACTTGACGCCGACGCCGGGCAGGCGGCGCAGCGCATCGACCAGGGCGTCAAGCGAACTGGCGTCGGCCATCAATGGCTCAGAACGGCAGCTTCATGCCGGGCGGAAGGCCCGGCATGCCCGCGGTGAGCTTGCCCATCTTCTGTTCGCTGGTTTCCTCGGCCTTGCGCACCGCGGCATTGAAGGCGGCGGCCACGAGGTCTTCGAGCATGTCCTTGTCATCGGCCAGGAGGCTCGGGTCGATGGTGATGCGCTTGACGTCGTGCTTGCAGGTCATCACGACCTTCACGAGGCCCGCACCCGACTCGCCTTCGACCTCGATGGTGGCCAGTTCTTCCTGGGCCTTCTTGAGGTTGTCCTGCATTGCCTGCGCCTGCTTCATGAGGCCGGCCAGTTGTCCTTTGTTGAACATCGTTGGTCCTGATTGGTTGAGATGGAGGAAGGATAAGAGAGATGGCGGCCGATGCCGAATGCCGCAAGAGCCGGCACGGTTTTTCAGTGGCGTTCAGTCAGGCGGGCTTGAGTGTTCCGGGCACGATCTTCGCATCGAATTCGCGCATCAGCATCTGTACTTCGGGATCGCTGCGGATGGCCTCCTCGGCCACGCGCTGGCGCTCGTCGGCCGCCTGCTTGTTGCGGCGCGCGGGGCTGTCGACCACGGCGCCGATCTCGATCGCGAGCTTCACGCCGTGGCCGAGCGCCGCCAGCGCATCGGTGAGCTTCTCGCGGGCCGAAGGCTGGTTGAGCAGCTCGCGCTCGACGCGAAGTATCCACTGGTCGACATCGCGCGCCACCAGCTGCGACTGGAGCGCGAGCTCGCGCGCCAGCGCGTTGATGCTCTCGGCCGCGATCATCTGCGTGACCGTGGCGTGCCAGAAGTCGCCGTCCTCGCTCGGCGGAATGGGCGGCGCCGGGCCGCGCTGCTCGTCGGGGCGCGGCGCGTCGCGCTGGCTCGGCGGCGGCTGCACGCGCATCGGAACGGCAAGCACCCGCGGCGCTTCCGCAGCCGGCGAGGGTTCGGCCTCGGCGGAAGCCCGGGCCCCGCCCTGCCGCACCGGCTCGCTGACCACGGCCAGGCGCTGGCCGGCCGGCGCCGGGTTGGATCGAGGTACCGGCGCAGCGGGGGGATTCGACGCTGGCGGCGCGGCGATCACCGCCGTGTGCTGATGAGCCGGTGCCACGGCCGCAGGGACCGAAACCGCCCGGGCGGCTTCATTCAGAGTTTTTTTTTCCGCGGAGGCCGAAGCAGCGGCCGCGTTGGAAGGCTTGAAAGCCAGAAGCCGCAACAGCACCATGGTCAGCGCCGCGTATTCGTCGGGCGCCAGGCCCAGTTCGCCGCGCCCGTGCAGGCACAGGCTGTAGAGCAGCTGGGTTTCGTCGGCCGGCATCAGCGACGCGAGGCGCGCCGTGTCGGCGGCGTCGGGATCGGTCGCCGAATCGGCCGATTCGGCCCGCGAGGGCACTGCCTGCAGCACGGCCATGGCCTGCAGCACGGCGGTCATTTCTTCCAGCGTGGACGCGGCCGACATGCCGTCGCGCCGCAGCGCCTCGGAGGTGTCGACCACCGTCCTGCCATCGCCCAGTGCCAGCGCCTCGATCAGCTTGAACACATGGCCGCGGTCCACGCTGCCGAGCATCTGGCGCACGCCGCTTTCGAGCAGTTCACCGTTGCCGAACGCGATGGCCTGGTCGGTGAGCGACAGCGCATCGCGCATCGAGCCGCGCGCCGCACGTGCCAGCAGGCGCAGCGCCTGCGGCTCGGCCGGCACCTGCTCGGCCTGCAACACGCCCGTGAGGTGCTCCAGCACCGTCTCGGGCGCCATCGGCCGCAGGTTGAACTGCAGGCAGCGCGACAGCACCGTGACCGGCACCTTCTGCGGATCGGTGGTGGCGAGCACGAACTTGAGGTATTCCGGCGGCTCCTCGAGCGTCTTCAGCATCGCGTTGAACGCGGTGTTGGTGAGCATGTGCACTTCGTCGATCATGAAGACCTTGAAGCGCCCCTGCACCGGCTTGTAGACCGCCTGCTCGAGCAGCGACTGCACCTCGTCCACGCCGCGGTTCGATGCCGCGTCGAGTTCGGTGTAGTCGACGAAACGGCCCGAATCGATGTCCTTGCAGGCCTGGCACACCCCGCAAGGCGTGGCCGTGATGCCGCCCTGCCCGTCCGGCCCCTGGCAATTGAGCGACTTGGCCAGGATACGCGAGACGGTGGTCTTGCCCACGCCCCGCGTCCCGGTGAAAAGATAGGCGTGATGCAGGCGCTGCGTGGTCAACGCGTTCTCGAGCGCCTGCACCACGTGCCCCTGGCCAACCATCTCACCGAAGGTTTTCGGACGGAACTTGCGAGCGAGCACGAGATAAGACATTGCGGGCATTCTAAAAGGCGCGAGGCGGGTCCTCGGCCCCACCCCGCAATCAAAAAAGGCCCCTGTCTTTTCGCGGGATACCGCGGAACCAGCTCCGCCGGGCCGCTGGTATCGCCCCCAGCAGGGGGGTGGGCGAAGCGACACGAAGTGCGCGCAGCCTGGGGGGTTACAATAGCCTTTGACGGGCCTCCCTGCATGGTGAAGTGGCCAACCGGGTCAGGTGGGGAACCAAGCAGCCCTAACTGCGTAGTCAGTGCCAGGGGTAAGGCTCGTCAACCTAACATCCAGGAAGCCGTGAGCTCTCAAGAACTTGCGCGCTGAACAGGGGCCACGAGTCCCGGTCCGCAGAACCTGCCTGCAGACTTTCGCACAGCTGCCCCCCCGCTATCCAATCTGTCGCAAGCCGGCCATGACCTCTTCGGCAGGCGGCAGTTCGCTGGTACGCCAGACCAGGCGGGCGCGGCGATCGAACAGATAAACCTGGCCGGTATGCCGGTCGCCCGCTGCCGCGCCTCCCGTGAAAAGCCTGAACATCGAGTCGAGTGCTTCGGGGGCTGGCGCCGCCGCGCTCCACGTCGGTCTTGCGCCAAAACGCCGCAGCCAAGCGCTCAATGCCGCGGGGTCGTCGGCCAGCGGATCGATGCTCAGCGACAGCAGACGCACCGCTGCATTGCGCTCGGTCAGCAATGCCGCCTGCAGCGTCGAGAACAAGGCCCCCTGAATCGGGCAGACCGTGCTGCAACCGGTGAACATCAGTTGAACGGCCGTCAGGCTGCCTTGGAGCTGCGCCGCGAGCATCGGCGCGGCGCCATCATGGCGCCGCAGCGGCAGGGCCGGGGCCGCCACCGCCGGCATCACCGGGCCGGTGCTGTCGTTCGCGCGGGCCGGAGGCACACCCAGCCACGCCAGCGCGCTCGCGGCAAGCAGGCGCCGGCGCCCGAGGGATGCAGCCCGGCAGGTTAGGAGGCGGCGAGGCGCGTTCATTCGGAGGGAGCCTGCGTCAGGTAGTCCCACAACGCCGCGCACTGGCCATCGTCGGCATCGAAGCGCGGCATGGCTCGGGGCAGCGTGACGTGGGCCGGGTCGACGCCGGTGCGCAGCGTGCGGCAGAAGGATGCGCGCTCGTACGCGACGGGCGGGCCGCCGCGCCGCGGGAGGGTTTCGCGCAACTGGCGCCGGTCGAGCGGCGGCGCGAATCCGGGGACCGCGGCGGCGGACCTGCCGGGCCCCGCATGGCATTGGATGCAGCGCGTCGCTGCACTCGGCAGCGGCGCGTTGTGGCCGGACAGTGTGCCGGCGAGCGGCTCGGCGCCATCGAACAGGCGCACGCCGCGCGCCACCGAGGAAGGCACGGCCGCTTCAGGCTCTTCGGACCACGCCGGGCCAACAGCCAGTGCGGTTCCGAAGGCCAGCGCCAGCATCATCATCGACGGCCTCGGCTTCGCGAAGCGCACCGGCCGCTACCGGATGTTGATGGTCCGCGCCACGCTCGGCACGCCACTGCTGTCGAGCGCGAACAGCATGTAGTTGCCCGGCAGCACCGTGCCGCGGTCGGCCGGAATGCCCAACTGGTAGTTGCCTGCCGTGCCCGTGAACGCCAACGGGATGCGGCGCTGGTCGGTGTTGACCGAATGAGTGGCCGATGCCATGCGCACCAGCGCAAAGTGGGCCGCCGCACGGTCGGTCGCCACGGCGATCTGGCTCCCCCATGTGGCGCTGGCCGGCGCGGCCGTGATGGCCGGGCGGGAGGCGGGCGAACCGTCGCTCGTCAGCAGGTACGGTGGCGTGTAGATCTCCGCATCAGGGTGGTCGCCCACGCAGTCGCACAGCCCGCCGCCGCCCGCCAGCACGCGTCCGTCCGGCAGCAGCAGGGCCACGCTGTGATAGTTGCGCGGTTTCTGCATCGGCGGCACCGTGATGAAGCTCTCCAGCCCCGGGCTCCACAGCTCGGCGGCCAGCACGCTGTAGGAGTCGGAAAACGGAACGGGCTGCGTCTGCCCGCCTATCACGAACACCTCGCCGTTAGGCAGCACCACGCTGTTGACAAAGGTTCGGCCATAGGCCATCGGCGAGAGCTTGCGCACCGTGGGTGCCGTCGGCGCGCCCGCGCTGATGTCGATGATGTAGGCGGTCTTGAAGGCGTCGCCGCTGTCGTGGTTGGGCGCGCCGCCGAGCTTGAGGATCTTGCCGATGTCGTACATCACGGCGCTGGCGGTCATGGCATAGGGGTCGTCGCTGCGTGGACCGGCCTGCAGGATCGCGCCGCTGCCGCGTGTGTCGATCCAATGCATTGCCGCCGCGGGACCGGCGTGGAATACCCAGCCGTCGGCGGCGCCGAACAGCCACATGTGGTTGTCGCCCCGGTAGACCCCGGCCGCGTCCGGGCCGGCCAGCGGCGGGTTCGCGACATTGCTCGCATCGGGCATGTTGGCCGGTACGCCGGACAGCGTGCGCCAGGTCCTGGTGGCGGCCGACCACACCTCGCCGTACTTGCCGCCCTGCCCGCCGTTCCACGACCCGCCGACTGTGAACACAGAGCCGTCGGACATCGTCGTGCTCGCCTGGTAGGCACGTGCGATACCGAGTTGCGCCCCCGCCGCCCAGCCGCCCAGCGCCGGGTCGTAGATCGAGGTCTTGGTCGCATCGCTGCCGCCGCTGACCAGCACGCTGCCATCGGCCAGCATGCTCAGGCCGGGGCAGAACATCTGGTGGCCGGTCGCCGTGATCGACAACGGGCTGGAGCTTCGCGTGACAGGATCGAACACCGTGGTGTAGGTGTAGGCCTCGCTGCTGCTCGTGCTGAAGCTGTTGGGCGAGCGGGCAGCCCACAGCAGCAGCTTGCCGTCCGGCAGGTTCGCGGCCGACGCGGGCACGAGCGGCAATGCGATCGGATCGGACCAGGGCTTCACTGCGGCGGTCGATTGCGCCGCGGTGTAGCCGGCCGCCGTGAACAGGTACTGGTTGGCCGGCAGCCACTTTCCCTTGAATCGGGAGCGCAGCCGGACCACGAGTCCCGCGCCGTCTATGGGAAGGTTTGTCACCGTCAGCGTTGTCGCGCTGGTCGATGTGTCCACCACGGGTGTCGCCGAAGAGGCCGACAGGATCGTCAAGCCGTACTGGTTGGCACCCGTGTTGGTCCAGACGAAGGTCGCGCTGCGGCTGGCGAACTTGGTGCCGGGGGACGGACTGGTGAGGGAGGCCGGCTGTCCGTCTGGCGGCACCGGCTTGCTTGCCGATGCGGACGTGCCCGCCAGCGTCGGATTCGCGCCCTGCGCGCGGGCGCCGCTTCCTGCGTCACCGCCGGACCAAACCAGGAACACCAGGGATGCATAAGCAAGCCCGCGCGCGGCGCGCGGCGATGGAACGCTGGTCATCGCTGCTCCTTTATTTTTTGTCTGGTTGCAGCTTATTCCTTGTGCGCGCAATAAACAATACAAAAGTATTCAGTTATACCCTCAAAGACCCAGCCGCTCGATCGCGCCGCGCGCCGCAGCCGCCCCGCTGGCCATCGAGGCTGTCAGCAGGTAGCCGCCGGTCGGCGCCTCCCAGTCGAGCATTTCTCCTGCCACGAACACGCCCGGCGCCGCGCTGGCCATGAGCCGTTCGTCGAGCGCCTCGAAGCGCACGCCGCCTGCGGTGCTGATGGCTTCGTCGATGGGCCGGGTCGCGACCAGCCGCAGCGGCACGGCCTTGATCGTTGCCGCCAGCTGCACGGGGTCTTGCATGGCTTCGCGGCTGAGCGCCTCGTGCAGCACGCCGGCCTTGATGCCTTCCAGCCCGAGCCGGCTCTTCAGATGGCTGCTGAGCGAGCGGGCGCCGCGCGGATGCTTCACAGCGGCCAGCACCTGCTCGGCGCTGCGGTCGGGCAGCAGATCGAGGAGCAGCGTCGCGCTGCCGTGCGCGGCGATCTCGTCGCGCAGCAAGGCCGATGCCGCATAGATCAGGCTGCCTTCGATGCCGGTCGCGGTTGCCACGAATTCGCCCTTGCGCGCAAAGCGACGCCCCTGGCTGTCGGTGAACGCAATCGCAACCGACTTGAAGGGCTGGCCCGCGAAACGGCTCGCGAAATGTTCGCTCCACCCTGTCCCGTCGAAACCGCAGTTGGCAGGCAGCAGCGGCGCGACGTCGATCCCGCGCGCCTGCAGCCACGGCGCCCACGCCCCATCCGAGCCCAGCCGCGCCCAGCTCGCACCACCCAGGGCGAGCACCACCGCATCGGCCTTCGCGATGGCCTCGCCCGTCGGAGTGGCGAAGCGCAGCGAGGCGGTGTCGGGCGATGCGTCACCGAGCCAGCGGTGGCGCATATGGAACTGCACGCCCGCCGCGCGCAACCGGTGCAGCCAGGCGCGCAGCAGCGGGGCGGCCTTCATGTCGGTCGGAAACACGCGGCCCGAGGTGCCGACGAAGGTCTCGATGCCGAGGCCGGCCGCCCATTCACGCACCTGCTGCGGACCGAAGCGCGCGAGCATCGGTTCGAGCTGCGCACGGCGCTCGCCGAAGCGGCTCATGAACAGGTCGAAGGGCTCCGAGTGCGTAAGGTTCATCCCGCCGCGGCCGGCCAGCAGGAACTTGCGGCCCACCGAGGGCATGGCGTCGTAGACGTGCACCTGCACGCCGGACGCGCTCAGGACTTCGGCCGCCATCAGGCCGGCCGGTCCGCCGCCGATCACGGCGACGGTTTGGGAAAGAGTCATTCGAGAGTTACCAGTTCGCCCTGCCCGGTCAGGAACGCGGCGCGCACCAAGGCACCGGGATAGGCATGTTGCACGGCCGCGCGGTAGCGCTGCATCTGTGCGATCAATTCCGCGTCCCGTTCGGGGCGCGTAGCGGATTTGTAGTCGAGGATCCACCAGGCACCGCTGGCGCGCTCGCGCACCAGGCGGTCGATGCGCAGCGTCTCGCCTTCGTGGACCAGCGTCACTTCGTTGCCGTGCCAGTCGATCATGCGCTCATCCCACGCCCAGGCGCCGGCGCCCGCGCGGATGCGCTCGGCCAGCACTGCAGCGCCGCGCGCCTGTTGCGCGTCGAGCATGAATTCGCGGGCCGCGGCGCGCACGTGCGCGGGCGGCAGTGCCTCGCCCGGAAGGGCCCATTCGAGCAGCCGGTGCATCGCCTGGCCGAAGGCCGCAGCCCGCGCATCGACGGTAGCGCCTGCGGCTTGCCTGGTGGCCGGTGCTTCCTTGGCCGCAGGTGCGAGGACGGGCATCTTCTTCATCGAGAAACTTCCGGCCCCGGTCTCCACGGGCAGCGCGAGCAGCGGCTCGTCTGCTTCGACGGGCTCGCACATCGATTCGAGCCGCGACCACCAGCTGCCCTCGTTGGCCCGGGCCGGCTGCACCGACGACAGCACGAGGCGCTCGCGCGCCCGCGTGGTCGCGACGTAGAGGCCGTTGAGTTCCTCGCGATGGCGCGCGCGCTGTTCTTCCTCGAGCAGGGTGGCCGCGCAGCCCGGCGGGGTCTTCTCGCTCGCCAGGAACACGAAGCGCGTGGGCGCGCTGTCGCTGCCCTTCCATTCGACCAGCACGCCCATGGTCTGGGCGCGCGGCGGCGGCGCGTCGCAGTCGAGCATGAGCACGGTGTCGGCTTCCAGGCCCTTGGCACCGTGCACGGTGAGCAGTTGCACTGCATCAGGCACGGCGACGGACGGCGCCCTGACGCCGCCGGCGCGCAGCGCGCGCACCAGCGCATAGGGCGTGGCGAAGCGCGCACCTTCGATCTCGAGCGAGGCCGCCAGCAGCCCGCGCAGATTGGCCAGCGCGCTCTGGCGCATGGCCGAAGGCATGGCGGCGCCGAACCTGGCCAGCACGTCGCCATCGTGAAAGATCGCACTGAGCGCATCGTGCGGCGGCAATGCGGCGAGCCAGCGCTGCCACTGCCTGAGCCTGGCGCCGGCCTCGGCCAATTCCGCCGGCAGGCCCTCGCCTTTCTGGATCAGCGCGAACCAACTTGAAGAGGGATGCTCGCGCTGGCGCAGCGCCAGCTGCACCAGCGCCTCGTCGCCGATGCCGAAGAGCGGCGACTTGAGCGCGCGCGCCAAGGAGAGGTCGTGCGCGAGCGACACCAGCGCATCGATCAGCGCCACCACGTCCTGCACTTCGGGGGCATCGTGCAGTTCGTTCTTCTCGGGCTGCTGCACGGGAATATGGCGCTGGCGCAGCGCGTCCTGCATGGCGGACAGCCGGTTGCGGCGGCGCGCCAGCACCATGATCTGGCGCGGCGGCGTGCCGTCGGCAATGCGCTGCGCGACCCAGCGCGCGGCCTGCTCGCATTCCTTTTGCAGCAACTGCTCTTCGGGCAGCACCCGCGGCGTGACGAGGCTGTCGCGCCAGTGCAGCATGCCGTCGTCCGCGGGCGCGGCCTCGGCTGTGGTATCGAGGGCGCCGCGGTCGATGGGCGGGAGCTTGAGCAGATCGCCCGCGTCGCTGCGCTCGGTGGTGTGCGCGCGGTAGCCGTCGAACTCGCCGGCGTCCTGCGCGGCCAGCATGGACTGGTTGACCAGGCCGACCACCGCGCGCGCGTTGCGGTGGGTGTGGTCGCAATTGAGCAGCTCGCCGCCCAGCCCTTCGCGCACGAATCTCTTCGCGGCGATGAAGACCTGCGGCTCCGCGCGCCGGAAGCGGTAGATGCTCTGCTTCGGGTCGCCCACGATGAAGACGCGCGGCGCCTTGCCGCCCGCGCCGGTGTAGGCGCTGAGCCAGCCGTAGAGCGCCTGCCACTGCAGCGGATTGGTGTCCTGGAACTCGTCGATCAGCAGGTGCGCGATGCGCGCATCGAGCCGCTCCTGCACCCAGCCCGACAGCGCCGACTGGCCCAGCAGCAATTGCGCGGCCTGTTCGACGTCGTTCATGTCGACCCAGCCGTGGGCACGCTTGACCTCGGCGAAGGCGGAGATCAGAAGGCGCGTGAGGCGCGTCATGCGCTGCTGGTAGAGCCAGGCCGCATGCTGGGCCTGCGCGGCGCACAGAGTCTGGAGCTCGGCCTCGGCTTCTTGTGCGGCGGGGTATTTCTGCAGGTTCTTGTTGAGCCGGTCTTCGGTGGCGACGAAGAAGTTCTTGCGCAGGTGCGCGAGCGCGGCAGGGAGCGACTCCTGCGGCGGTTCGCCATTGCCGAACACGTCGATGATCGCCTCGGCCGCTTTCTGCGGCGTCTTGTTGGCTTCGCGGCCGAGTGCGGCGGCACGGTCGAGCCAGCGGCGCCGAACCTGCTCCCCGCGCAATGCGCCGGTCGGTTCGTCCAGTCCCTCGAGCGAGGGATGAAGCGCGCTGAAATGCTGCACCGCCGACACCGGGTCGGACAGCGAGAACTCGACCCGGCGCGTGAGCGCTTCGCCCAGGGCCTTGGCGGTCTGCGACCGGCCATAGGTGGCGACGACGGCGTAGTAGTCGGCCAGCGCCTCCTTGTCGGCCGTCACCGCTTCGAAGAAGGGGCGCCAGGTGCGCGAGCGCGCCTCGGCATCGTCCTCGAGCAGCTCGTAGTTCGCGGGCAGGCCGAGCTCGCGCAGCACCGCCAGCGGCGCGTTGCGCAGCAGGCCCGCGAACCAGGCGTGGAAGGTGCGGAACTGCACCGGCCGGCCGCCTTCGAGCAGGCGCCTGTAGAGGCCTTGCAGGCGCGGCACGGCGGCCAGCGCGGCATCGGGCTCGACGCCGCGGATCACGAGTTCGCGCACCAGCTCCTCGGGGCTGCGCTCGGCGAACTGCTCGAGCCATTGGTCGAGCCGCTCGCGCATTTCGCCGGCGGCCTTCTTGGTGAAGGTGATGGCCAGGATCTCGTGCGGCTCGCAGGCGGATTCGCCTTCCTCGAGCAGCGCACGCAGGATGCGCGACACCAGCATCCAGGTCTTGCCCGCGCCGGCGCAGGCTTCGACGGCCACCGAGCGACGCGGATCGCAGGCGACGGTGTAGAAGGCCTCGCGCGTGACGTGCCGGCCGTTGTGTTCGTAGGCGGCGCCGTTCATTTCGCAGGCCCTCCCTCGGTCGGAGACGAAAGTACAGGCTGTTCGATCTCCCAGAAATCTTTTCTGCAAAGCCCGCGTGCCGCGCAGTAGTCGCAGACTGCGCCCTCCCCCAGCGGCGGCAGCGCCGCGCCCTGGGCAATGCGGGTGAAGTCGTCGAGGATGCCGGCCACCAGCGCATCGCGCGCCTCCACCACCACGGGCTGCTCGACGGTCTGCGTGCCGGACGACTTCTCGCCGACGTTGACGTAGGCCGCGCGCAAGGTGTCGTCGGCCACCAGCGCGGCATAGAAGGCGAGCTGCGTGTCCTCGGTTGGATCCTTCACGCGCTCCTTGGTCACCGCGGCCGATTCGGTCTTGTAGTCGATCACGAAGGCCTGGCCGTCCGGCATGCGGTCGATGCGGTCGAGCCGGCCGACCAGTTGCAGGTTGCCCAGCGGCTGTTCCATCCAGGGTTCGGATTCAGCGAACACGGCGCCGCTCGCCTCGTGCCCGGCAAGCCATTGGAGGTAGCCGTCGCGCACCGCCGGCCATGCCGCCGCGAACGGCAGGAACTCGGCATCGGACAGTCCGAACTCGCGCGTGGCGCGCTCGGCCGCCGCGCTGATGTACGCTGCACGCTCAGCGGCATCGCTGGTTGGCTTCTCTTGCAGCGCCTCATGGAAATGGCCCAGCACGGCATGCAGCCAGTTGCCGAAGTCGCGCTTGTCGACCTCGGCATCGAGCTCGTCGGCGCTGCGCAGGCCCAGTTGCCGCAGCGCGAAGAAGCGGTAGGGACAGCGGCGCAGGTCTTCGTAGACGCTGGTGGAGATGTTGCGCAATGGCAGCAGCGCCCCCGACGGCGTCGGGTAGGCGGTCGGCTGCAGCGCCACCTCGCGCGGCGTGCGCGGGTCCGCCATCATTTGCAGGGCGTGGTCGAGCTGCAGCGCCTGCACCAGCGGGCTGGGGCGGACCGGCTCGCCGCTCGCATCGGACTGGCGCCACAGCACTTCGCAATTCGGATTGCACAGGGCCGCGGCCCATGCAGAGCGTTGCGCGGCCTCGAGCGTCTCGCGCGCGGGCAGGCCCAGTTCGGCGCGCTGCGCGGCGCTCCAATTGCCGGGCGGCTCGGGCGATGCGGGCAGGCGCCGGTCGTCGCAACCGGGAATGACCACCGCGCCGAACGCGCGGCCCAGCAATTGATGCAGCGGCAGCACCACCACCTGCGGCGCCTCGCCGCCGGCGGGCGGCACGAAGCTCGCATCTTCGAGCACGTCGCGCACCCAGGCCGTGAACTCGGCCAGCGTGTGGCGTCCGCCGGGAAATTCGTCGTCTTCGCCATGGACATCGGCATCGAGCCACAAGGCGCCGATCACCTTGGCGCCGGCCATGTCGGCTGCGAGCGGTTCCCATTGCTCCCCGGCCTCCAGCAGTTCGCGCACGGCGCGCAGCCATTCGGCCAGGGGCCTCGAGCGGGCCATGGCCATGCGGCGGCCTTCGATGGCTTCGGTGAACGGCAGCAGCGCGATGTCCTGCGGCTTCTCGCTGCGCGCGGCCCGGCCGCACCAGGCGGACCACTCGCGCACGCCTTCGCGCCGCAGCCGGGATTCGAGCGCCTGGACGGCGAGCGCATCGCCGTCGGCGCCGCTCTTGAGCCATTCGAGCACCTGGTCGCTGCCGGCGTCGTGCGCGCAGGCGCGCAGCGCGCTCATCACGGTGGCGGCGGCGCGCGTGGTGGAAAGCTTCCAGCCGGTTTCGTCGTGCGCCGTGACACCCTGCGCCTGCAGCTGCGCGCCGATGCGCCGCGTGAGCGCCCGGTCGGTCGCGATCAGTGCCACCGGCGCGCGGCCTTCGGCCAGGTGCCGCAGCACGCAGGCGGCCGCCAGTTCGGCTTCGTCTTCCGGATCGGCGGCGACATGCGCGGCTGCCGTAGCGGCCGCAGGGCTTGTGGGCACCAGCGAGAGATGGATGGAGCGATCGCCCCACAGGCTGCAGAGTGTCTGCGTGAGTGGATCGGCCTGGAAGCCTTCGAGCACGATCAGCGCATCGACCTGCGCACGCACCGTGTCGCGCAGCAGCACGTCGGTGGCATAGCCCGAATTGGCGGCCCAGGCCATCGCGACGCGGATCAGCGCGCTCTCGATGCGGAACCATTCCGACTCGCTGCCCGCATCGGCCACCTGGGCCGCGCGCTGCGCCCATTCGCTGCCGCGTACCCCGGGCAGCGCGGCCGCCGCCAGGGGCGCCAGCTGGTAGGCCAACTCGACCACACGCCCGGCCAGCGCGAAGCGTTCGGCGGCAAAGCCGGCCTGCGACAGCAGCGCCTGGGCCGTGACCAGGTCGCGCGCCATGTCGAAAGCAATGTCGTAGCCCGTGGGCAGGAAGCCGCCCGCGCTGCGCGCCCAGTTGCGCGTGGTCTCGAAGCGCGGCGCGAAGCCCGGGCTGCCGCAGCGCGACCACATGCCGTGGGCCACACCCATCAATTGCGCATACGGCACCAGCACCACGGTGCGCGCCGCATGCAGCCCGTGCTGCGCAATGGCGCCAGCGATACGCGCGACGACGCCGCCGGCGGGGTCGCACCACAGGGCCTGGACGGGGTGGCCTTCGTTCATGTTCTATCGAGGGGTTGGAGGGCGTGGAGGCGCAACGCGCAAAGGGCTTTTGCTATCGGCGCCATAGCGTTCCCGCATGGCACCCCACCCCTTGGTTTCTGTCACAATGACCAGCACTTTAGCTGCACCGAAACTCTCTGCGCACAAGGACACATCACATGGCCAGCGACCTGATCAAACACATCTCCGATTCTTCCTTCGAAGCCGACGTGCTCAAGTCCAGCCAGCCTGTGCTGGTCGACTACTGGGCCGAATGGTGCGGCCCCTGCAAGATGATCGCCCCCATCCTCGATGAAGTGTCGACCGCCTACGAAGGCAAGCTGCAGATCGCCAAGCTCAACGTCGACGAGAACCGCGACATCCCGGCCAAGTTCGGCATCCGCGGCATCCCCACGCTCATGCTGTTCAAGGACGGCCAGCTGGCCGCCACCAAGGTCGGCGCCATGAGCAAGGCGCAGCTCACGGCCTTCATCGACCAGCAGCTCGCGTAAGGCATTTCACCCGGCCAGCGCGCAATGCGTTGGCCGGACGGATTTTTGCTGTCATAATCTCCCACAGATCACCGGCCCCTTCGAGGTAACCGGTTCGAGTTCCCCGGTTTGTGAGGCAGTTCTCGCCTCACATCAAACCTCCCCCCGTTTTTCCGATCGATTGCCCCGCAAGGGGTCATTCCATGCACTTAAACGAACTCAAGGCACTCCACGTGTCTGAAGTCCTCAAGCAGGCTGAAGCGCTTGAGATCGAAAACGTCGGCCGCATGCGCAAGCAGGAGCTGATGTTCGCGATC
>Ga0209051_1000655_pt1 | contig 39161 bp, 34 predicted proteins | sample AraplaCvi_mMS_r2_2_FD_184286 | JGI IMG/M metagenome (GOLD analysis project Ga0209051, IMG submission 184286) | Arabidopsis root microbial communities from North Carolina, USA - plate scrape MF_Cvi_mMS_r2 (SPAdes) (version 2) | ecosystem: Host-associated > Plants > Roots > Endosphere | place...
TCAGCGCGCCGAAGGGCTCGCCGCCGAACTGGCCGTACTCGGCCTCGTAGATCTTCTTGAACAGCGGGCTCTGGTCCCAGCCGATGCCCTTGTGGCGCTTGAGCGAGCGCGCCACTTCGCGCTTGGAGGCGCACATCACGCGGATCTTGAGCTGCTCGTCGGTCTCGGTGTTGTTGACCAGGTAGTGCAGGCCGCGCCATGCGCCTTCGAGCTGCTGGAAGTCTTCGTGGTGCAGGATCTGGTTGATCTGCTCGGAGAGCTTGCGGTCGATCTCGGTGATGATCGCCTGCACGGTGCGGTAGGCATCGTTCGAGATGGTGACGGTGCTCTCAAGCGCCTGCACCGCCAGCGTCTTGACGGCGCTTTGCACCGCCTCGCGCGCCTGGTCGGTCTTGGGCTTGAATTCGCGCTGCAGAAGGTCGGAGAACTCGTTCGGCTCGAGCGCTTCGATGGTGGCGGCCTGTCCGCGCGCTGTCTGTTTGGGTGCGGTGCTCATGATGGAGATCCTGTCGGCTTACTCGGAAGGTGTGGTGCCGGGGTTGCCCGACTTTTCGTTCGCGGCCTCGATCGCCTTGGCAACGGCGGGATTGGGTGCGGATGCGAGCGACTTGAGCAGCTCCGGGTTCTGCAGCGCCTGGGCGATCAGCTGCTCGGCGCCGTTCTTGCCGTCCATGTAGGACAGCAGGTTGGAAAGCTCGGTGCGCGCTTCGAGCAGATGCTGCAGCGCGCCCACCTGGCGGGCGATGCGCGCGGGGGAGAAGTCGTCCATGCTGTCGAAGGTGATGTCGACGTTCATCTGTCCTTCGCCCGTGAGGGTGTTGGGCACCTGGAAGGCCACGCGCGGCTTGATGGCCTTCATGCGGTCGTCGAAGTTGTCGATGTCCACCGCCATGAAGTCGCGCTCGGCGAGGTCGGGCATCGGGTCGACCTGCTTGCCCGCGAGATCGGCGATCACGCCCATCACGAAGGGCAGCTGGATCTTGCGCTCGCTGCCGTAGATCTCGACGTCGTACTCGATCTGCACGCGGGGTGCCCGGTTGCGCGCGATGAACTTCTGACCACTGTTTCTGACACGGTTGTCTGCCATAAAGCTTCCTCTTGAATCTCAATGCGTATTCGTATGGGTCGAGCCCCGGCGGCCTGTTTCCCGGTGATTGCGCCGTCCGCTCATTCCGCTGCGGCCCCGCCGCTCAGCGAACGGCCGGCCAGGCTTTCGATCTTCTGCAGGCCCTCGGGAACGAGTTCTTCGATGATCTGGAAAAAGTTGAGGTCCAGCAGCCTTTGCGCTCTGCGGATGAGCATGGGGGCCGGATGGCTGGGCTCGGTGCGTTCCATGTACTGGCACGCCTTTTCCAACAAGACCTGCACATCATCACGAGTCGATATTTCAATATCTTTAATGCTTGCCGCACGCGCGCCGGAGGCGCCATTGCCCATGGCCGCAGCGCCCTGCGCCGAAGGTGCGGCCTGCGCCGATCCATTGCCTTGCACGGCCGCCTGCGACGCTTCGGCCGGCTCCGGCTGGGCCTGCTCGGGCAGCAGCTGGACCACGGTGCGAAGCGAGCGTTCGAGCCGGGAAAAATCGGGCGCCCAACTCTGTCCCAGGGCCCGCTCCGAAGTCTCCCGGATGCGCCGCAGCAGTTCCAGCGCCGCATGCAATGCCATCACCGCGGGCGCCGACTTCTCCTGCGCGCGGCGCGCCACCTCCCGCAGCCGGCCGATGCCGCCCGGGTAATCGATCTGGTCGGCCTTGCTCGAGTCGAGCAGGGCCTCGACCTGCCGCAGGCTCATCGACGCGCCGGCATCCTCGAGCAGCCGCGCATCGCGCACGCTGCGTCCGAGTCCCTCGGCTTCGGCCAATGCAGCCAGCGCATTCATGCGCGGCAGCGGGTCTTCGAAATCACCATCGACGACGCGCGGATGCACGTCGTTCCAGAACTTTTGCAGGATGCCGTCCACCAGGCGCAAGCCATCGACGTAGCCCGGCAATCCCCGGCTCTCGGTCCATGCCAGCGTCAACAGGACCAGCACGCGCACGTCGAGCGTGCGCTGGCACAGCTGCTTGGCAATGCGCTCGACACGGGCCCAGTCGGGCGGCTCGGCCGGAATGATGGTCGAGCCGAACTGCTGCTCCCGCTTTCCCGTTGCAGCTTGCTGCAACGCCATGAACTCGGGGTCGTATTCGAGGTCTTCACCGCAAGGAAGCGGGCCTTCAACAGGCGACTGCAGTAGTTCGATCTCGCTCGGTGGCAACCCCATCTCCCGTGTTATCCATTTTCAAGACCGGTTATCTTGAGGGGAACGCGAGACGCGGTCAACAGCAACAGTTTGCTACGTGCCGGCTATGAATCACAAAGGAGTACAACTCCTTTTAAAGCGTAGAAAGAACGTTTACAGCAATCCGCGCGCAGCCAGATTCCGCATCAGCGCACTTAACCCGAAAGTCCACCGCGGCGCCTGGTCCGAATGGACCACGCGGTTCACGAGGGCGCCGAGTTCCGGCGCGGCAATGCTCACGCGATCGCCGACGACATGGGTGAATCCTTGCCCAGGACCATGACGGTCTTGTGTCGGCGCAAACATGGTGCCCAGGAACAACATGAAGCCGTCGGGATAGTCGTGGTGCGCGCCGACCGCCTGCGAGACGAGGTCGAGCGGATCGCGGCTGATCTTCGCGAGCGAGCTCGAGCCTTCGAGCGTGAAGCCTTCGGGGCCTTTCACTTCGAGCGCCACCGTGATGCGGCGCACGTCGTCGATGCCGAAGTGCGCATCGAACAGGCGGATGAAAGGACCGATCGCACAGGAGGCGTTGTTGTCCTTGGCCTTGCCGAGCAGCAGCGCGCTGCGGCCTTCGAAGTCGCGCAGGTTGACGTCGTTGCCGAGCGCGGCGCCCAGCGTCTCGCCGCGGCTGTTGACCGCGAGCACGACCTCGGGCTCGGGGTTGTTCCACACGGATGCGGCATGGATGCCCACGTCGGCGCCCGTGCCCACGGCCGAGAGGACCGGTGCCTTGGTGAAGATCTCCGCGTCGGGCCCGATGCCGACCTCGAGGTATTGCGACCATGCGCCCTGCGAGATCAGCACCTCCTTGACCTTCGCGGCCTCGGCCGAGCCCGGCACGATGCCCGCGAGGTTGTCGCCGAGCACGCCGCTGAGTGCCGCGCGCGTGGCCTCGGCGCGCGAGGCATCGCCGCGCGCCTGCTCTTCGATCACGCGCTCGAGCAGGCTTTCGACGAAGGTCACGCCGCTGGCCTTGATGGCCTGCAGGTCGCAGGGTGCGAGCAGCCAGGGCCTGGCTTCGTCGCGCGCGGTGGCGTCGCTGTTGGCGATGGCTTCGCCGAGCGAGGCGACGCGCGGAGCCTGGCCGCTGCGCAGTGCGCGCCGCACCGCGCCGGCGGGCGGCTCCTTCGCCTCGAGCAGGTCGCTCATCGTGGGAGCGAGCCGCGAGAGATCGTGCAGCCCGCCCTCGTGCACCGCCACGAGTACGGGGCCCACGCCGGGCTGCCAGATGCGCCCGACGAGCGTGGCGCGCTCTGCATCGCGGGGAAGGCTGGCGGCGGTGGAAAGATTCAGGGGCATGTTGTCTCCGGAGGCACTTGGGTTGGGTTCTTGGAGCGGACATTCTGAATGAATGTGTTCCCTGCCGCTGCGCAAGCGGAAAGCGGCACGCCGCGGAAGGCGACTTACTCGGCGCCGTGGCCGCGCGCGGCGCGCACGCGTGCCACTTCGGCCGGCAGGTTCTTCCACGCCGGCTCCTGCGGTGCGAAGCGCGCGCGCATGTAGCCCGCGAGTTCGGCGATCTGCCGATCGTCGAGCGCGTCGCGGAAGGCCGGCATGAAGCCGATGTCGCGGCTCGCGGGCTCGCGCACGCCATCGAGGATGGTGCGCAGCAGGTTGTCGGGCCGCGCGCTCGTGAGATTGCCGTTGAGCGCGAGCGGCGTGTTCACGCCGAGCAGCGTGGGGCCGTCGCCGTCGTGGTGGCACGACGCGCAGGCGCTGTCGAACATGCGCTGCGCGGGACCGAGCAGCCGATCCTGCGTGCGTGCCGCGTTGTCGACCACCTGCTGCGCCACGGCCTGCGGCTCGGCCGCGGGCGCCGGATTGAACGAGGCGAGGTAGGTGGCCATGGCGCGCACGTCGGCATCGGGCACCTGCGCGAGTTCGCGCACCACCTCGGCCATCGGACCGCCCGCGATGCCATGGCGCTGCGTGTGGCCCTGGCGCAGGTAGCGGTAGAGCTCGTCGGCATCCCAGGGCACGGCGGATTTGGAGCGCTGCGTGAGCGCGGGCGCCTCCCAGCCATCGACCATCGCGCCCGAGAGGAACGCGCTGCCGCCCTGCTCCGCACCGAGCGCGTTGCGCGGCGTATGGCAGGCGCCGCAATGGCCCAGGCCGTTGACGAGGTAGGCGCCGCGGTTCCACTCGGCGCTTTGCGTGGCGACGGGCTGCAGGGGCGCGGGGTCGTGGAAAAGTGCGTTCCATCCGGCCATCAGCGGCCGCATGCTGAATGGAAACTTCAGTTCGGCCTTCGGCGTCTCGGCGCGCACCGCGGGCATCGACATGAAGTAGGCATAGAGCGCCTGCAGGTCGTCGTCGCTGGTCCTGGCGAAGGCGGTGTATGGAAACGCCGGGTACAGGTGGTGGCCGTCGCGCGAGACGCCCTCGCGCATCGCGCGCTGGAAGGCGCTGAACGACCAGCGGCCCAGGCCCGTGTCGGCATCGGGCGTGAGGTTGGTGGTGTAGAGCGTGCCGAAGGGCGTCTGCATCGCGCGGCCGCCAGCGTTGGGGGCGCCGCCCGGTGCGGTATGGCACACGGCGCAGTCGCCGAGCGCGGCAAGCACGCGGCCGCGCTCGATGGTGGCCTCGCTGTACACCGGGGCAGTGAGCGAGACCGGGGCAATGGCGGAGCGCCAGCCGAGCAGGCCGGCGATGAGGCCGATGCCACCGATGGCGAGGGCAGAGGCGGTGGCCCAGAGGCCTTTGCGCTGGGGCCAGGCCGTGTTGCTCCTTCCCCTTCCGGGGGAAGGTTGGGATGGGGGCATGGCAGCGCCACCATTCGAACGCCGCTCGCCCCCACCCTCGCCCTCCCCCGAAAGGAGAGGGAGCAACCCCGGATTCAACGCGGCCAGCACCTTCTCCGGCGTGAACGGCGGCTCGCGGAAGCGCACGCCCGTCGCATCGAAGATCGCATTCGCGATCGCCGCCGTTCCCGGCACCGACGACGACTCGCCCGCACCCAGCGAGGGTTCGCCGGGCCGCGGCATGTGCATGACCTCGATCACCGGCACGTCGCGGAAATTGATGATCGGATAGCTGCCCCATTCGCGGCTGGCGACGACGCCCGAGGGCAGCACGCCCGGCAGCTGCGCACCGCTGCTCGAAGCCGCGCCCTGCTGCGGCGCGAACTGCACCTCTTCCCTGAGCGCGCGGCTCGTGGTCTGGATCACGTTGCCGTGCACCTGGTGCTCGACGCCCGCGGGGTTGACCAGCAGTCCCGCGTCGTGCCCCACCACCACGCGGCGCACGTGCACCTCGCCGGTCTTGCGGTTGACCTCGACGTCCGCCACCCATGCGGCCCATGCGGCGCCGAAGCCCGGCCACTTGCTGTGGATGTAGCGCGCGTAGGCAAAGCCCTGGCCGAAGAGAACGTCGCCGCCCATACCCAGCCCGCCGTCGGCGTTTTCCTGCGGCCCGGTGCGCCTGCGCCAGCCGGCCTTCTGCGCGGTGGCCTGCACCAGTTCGACCGCGCGCGGATCGTTCAGGTGGCGCAGGCGGAACTGCACCGGATCGACGCCGGCCGCGGTGGCCAGCTCGTCGATGTACGACTCGTGCGCAAAGGAGCTCGGCAGCGCCGACACGCCGCGCAGCCAGGAAGCGCGCACGATCGGCGCCATGTCGTTGACCTTCACGCGCAGGTTGTCGACGCTGTAGGGCGGGCGCGCCGTGCGGTCGCCCATCTCGAAGGCCTGCGCCACCGGCTCGATGGTGCGCGTGAGCAGCAGCGCGAGCGTCGGCGCGCCGTTCGACGGGTACGAGGTCTCGAAATCGTAGGCGGCGATGCGGCCATCGGCCATCAGGCCGCCATCCACCTCCATGAGCTGCGCGGCGCCCTTGGGCTCCCAGGCATGCTCCTGCTCGCGCGTGAGCTGCACGCGCACCGGCGCGCCCACGGCGCGCGCGAGCAGTGCCGCATCGGCCGCCACGTCGTCGGCGCCGTTGCGGCCGTAGCAGCCCGCGGCTTCCATGCGGATGACGTCGACCTGCACGTCGTCCAGGCCCATGAGCTTTGCGAGATCGGCGCGCAGCACATGCGGATTCTGCGAGCCGGCCCAGCAACGCAGCCGCATCCCGCTGCCATCGGCCGGCTGCCACTCTGCCAGCGCACACGACGGCCCGATGGACGCGTGCATCTGGTACGGCCACACGTAGGTGCGATGCATCGGCTGCGCGGCCGCGGCGATGGCGCCGTCGACATCGCCTTCATCGACCAGCAGGCGCTGCGTCGACGGGTTGTCGCGCAGGGCCTGCGCGAGGTCGGACAGGTCGGGCATGCCGGGCCAGGGCTTCCACGTGACGCGCAATTCGCGCAGCGCCTGCTCGGCGTGCTCCTCGCGCTCGGCCACGATGCCGACGAAGTCGCGGATCACGACCACCGCGCGAACGCCGGGGATGTGCGCGATCGACGATTCGTCCACCGACTCGAGCGTGTTGCCGATGAACTCGCCATGGTCCGCACCCGCATACGGCGGGCGCACCACGCGGCCGTGCAGCATGCCGGGCACGCGCATGTCGTGCACGAACACGAGGTCGCCCGCGAGCTTGGCAGGAATGTCCACGCGGGCCTGGCGCGTGCCGACGATGCGGTAGTCGGCCGGGTCCTTGGGCTGCGCGCCCGGATCGAGCCGCAGCACAGTGCGTTGCCCCGCGACCAGCTCGGCGTAGTGGATGCGGCGGTCCGGCGCCTCGGCCACCCGCACCACCCCATTGCGCACCTGCAGTGCGCCGGCAGCCACGCCGAGCCGCTCGGCCGCGCGCGCAAGCAGCCACGCGCGCGCCTGCGCGGCGGCCAGGCGCAGCGGTTGCGCATGGATCTGGATCGAGGCGCTCGCGATCGTCGCGCCCTGGTTGGGCGCGCGCGCGGTGTCGCCGAGCATCATGCGCACGCAGGGCATGCCGAGCTCGAGCTCCTCGGCCACGATCTGCGCAAGCGCGGTCTGGATGCCGGTGCCGAGGTCGACATGGCCGTTGAGCGCCGAGGCGCTGCCGTCGTCCCAGACAGCGAGCAGGATCTCGTCGCCTTCGAGCGGGTTGCCCGCCACGGCCGCGGGCTGCCCGTTGGCGGGCGCCGGCGCTGGCGGCGTCTCGCGCACGACCAGCAGCACGCCGTCGGCCGAGAGAAACTCCGCGCGGGTCCGCGGCAGATCGGCGCGGCGCGTCATGGCTCTTGCTCCGCGCGCATGCGCACCGCCGCGCGCTGCACCGCGCCCAGTATTTCAATGTGCGTACCGCACCGGCACAGGTTGCCCGAGAGTTCGCTGCGGATGCGCGCCTCGCTTGCCTGCGGGTCGCGCGCAAGCAGCGCCGCGGCCTGCATGACCATGCCGTTCAGGCAGTAGCCGCACTGCGCGGCCTGCGCGTCTTCGAAGGCGGCCTGCACGGGATGCCAGCGCCCACGCGTGCCGAGGCCTTCGAGCGTGGTGATGGCGCGGCCCGCCACGCCATGCGCCGGAATCACGCAGGACCGCGCCGCCACGCCGTCGACGTGCACCGTGCAGGCGCCGCACTGCCCCAGTCCGCAGCCGTACTTGGGCCCGTTCAGGCCGAGGTCGTTGCGCAGCAGGTGCAGCAGCGTGGCCGCGCGCGGCACGCCTTCGATCGAACAGGCCCTGCCGTTGACCTGCAGGTGCAGCAGCGGCTCAGCGCCGCAACTGGCCGTCACGGGTGTACATCTCCAGGTCCACGAAGGTCGAGCCGTTGTGGTTCTTCGCGCCGTACTCGACCGGGAAATCGCCGAAGCGCGCGCTGCCGATGCCTTCGAGCCCGGCGATGAAGCTGTCGCGCGTGAGCGCCTTGCCCGCGCGGCGCAGGCCTTCGACCATCACGCGCGATGCGATATAGCCTTCGAGCGTGGTGTAGCTGTCGATCTTCTCGCCGAACTCGGCACGGTCGCGCTGGTAGTCGGCCACGATGGGCACGCGCACGGCCTGCGGCGGTGGCACGATGCTGGCCGTGACCAGCCCCGCGAGCCTGCCTTCGAGCCGCTTGGCGGAACCGGCCGCGTCGGTGATGCCGACCGACAGCGTATAGAGCGGCGCCGCCCCGCCGTTCGCGCGGTAGTCGCGCATGAACACCTCGACCATGCGCCCGGCCATGATCATCAATACCGCGCCGGGCTTGGCATCGGCCAGGCTGGCGACGACCTGTTTGGCGTCTTCCGCGGCAATCGCGAGCGGCAGCGTCTTCACGACCTGCACCTTGTAGTCGGCAGCCAGCTGCTCGCAGGTGGCGAGGTTCGACTTGCCGAAGGCGCTGTCCTGGTAGACCACCGCAATCGACGAGAGGCTGAGGGTCGAGAGATGGCTGATGATCTTGCGCAGCTCGAGGTCGTAGCCCGCGCGCACGTGGAACAGCAGCCGGTTGACCTTGGTGCGGAACGAGGTGGTGCCCACCAGCGGCGCGAACATGGGCACGCCCGCCTTCTCGGCCAGCGGCATCGCAGCCGCGAGATTGCCCGTGGCGACGAAGCCCGCGAGCGCGAAGACCTTGTCCTCGTCGATCAGCTTCGCGGTGTTGGCGGCCGTCTTCGCGGGATCGTAGGCATCGTCGTAGCTGACGAGTTCGAGCTTGCGGCCGTTGACGCCGCCCGACTTGTTGATGCGGTCGAAGTACAGCCTGATGCCCGCGCGGTAGTCGATGCCGAAGTCCTTGGCCGGGCCGCTGAACACGGCCGACTGGCCGATTCGGATGAGGCCGTCGGTCACGCCGTTGTCGGCGCGCGCCGAACGCAGAAGGCCCGGGCCCAGTGCCAGGGCTGCGCCGCCCGCCACCAGGGCGCGCCTTGAAATCGGAATCGTCATGCGTTGTCGAGCTCGTTGTTGTCGCTGTTGCCGGGCGGGTGTGAATGCGGCGCGGGTCTGCTCAGGCCGTCTGGATGTCGGCGGACTGGATGCGCTTGACGCCCTTGGCCGCCATCTGCTTCCATGCCGCGGCGAGCGAGCCGTTGAGATCGATGGCGCGCGTGGCGTCCTCGATCACATAGACCTCGAAGCCGGCCTTGCGCGCATCGAGCGCGGTCCAGGCCACGCAGAAGTCGGTGGCCAGCCCGGCCACATAGACCGTCTTGATGCCGCGCTGCTTGAGATAGCCGCCCAGGCCGGTGGCGGTCTTGCGGTCGGCCTCCTCGAAGGCGGAGTAGCTGTCGACGCCCTTGTGGAAGCCCTTTCGGATGATGACCTGCGCGGTCGGCAGCTTCAGGTCCTTGTGCAGCGCCGCGTCGTCGGTGCCCTGCACGCAGTGGTCGGGCCAGAGCACTTGGTTGCCGTACGAGAGCTTGATGCTGCTGAACGGCTTCTGCCCCGGATGCGCGCTCGCGAACGACGCATGGCCCTGCGTGTGCCAGTCCTGCGTGACCACGATGTTCTCGAACGAATCGGCCAGCTTGTTGATCACCGGCACCACCTCGGCGCCGCCCTTGACGGGCAGCGTGCCGCCGTCGACGAAGCAGTTCTGCACGTCGATCACGATCAGCGCGGACTTGTCGTTCGGCTTGAGCTTCGGGGCCGCGAACAGCGTCCCGGCCGCGCCCAGCAGGCCCAGTGCGGCCGTGGACTTCAGAAGGGATCTGCGGTGCGAGTCGTGCATGGCGTGTGCTCCGGTGGTTGATGAGAAGAAAAAGTGGCCGCGCAGTTGCGGCTAGACGCTCAGGTAGGCGCGGCGCACCTCTTCGTTGGCCGCGAGCTCTGCCATGGTGGCGTGGTAGCGGATCTGGCCCTTCTCGAGCACGTAGGCGCGGTCGGACACCAGCTCGGCGAAGTGCATGTTCTGCTCCGACAGCAGGATGCTCACGCCCTGCGCCTTGAGCTCCAGGATCATGTTGGCCATCTGCTCGACGATGACCGGTGCCACGCCTTCGGAGGGCTCGTCGAGCAGCACCAGGTAGGGGTTGCCCATGAGCGTGCGCGCCACGGTGAGCATCTGCTGCTCGCCGCCGCTCATGCGGCCGCCCGGGCGGTCGGGCATTTCGCCCAGGTTGGGGAAGAGCTTGAACAGCCGTTCGGGCGTCCACAGCGGCGCCTCGCTGCCATCGGCCCAGCGGCGCGACGGCTGCTTGCCGACCTCGAGGTTCTCCATCACCGTGAGATCGGTGAACACGCGGCGGTCTTCGGGCACGAAGCCGAGGCCGAGCTTCGCTGCGTGATGAGGTTCGCTCTTCGAGATGTCGTGGCCGAGGAAGCTGACGCTGCCCTTGCGCTTGGCCAGCATGCCGATCAGCGTCTTGAGCGTGGTCGACTTGCCCGCGCCGTTGCGGCCCATGAGCGCGACGACCTCGCCGCGGCGCACTTCGAGGTCGACGTCGTAGAGGATTTGCGCGGCGCCATACCAGGCGCACAGCGAATTCGCCTTCAACAGTGTTTCGTGCGTGCTCATCCGATGGCTCCCACTGCCGCGTTCACTTCGGCGGCTTTCTCTGCAATCTTCTCGAAGGTCTTGCCGCTGCCGAAGTACACCTCCTGCACCTTCGGATGGTCGCGGATCTCGAGCGGCTTGCCCTGCGCGATCAGGCGGCCGCGGGCCAGCACGATCATGCGGTCGGCGTAGGCGAACACCACGTCCATGCTGTGCTCGGTGAACAGCACGGCCAGGCCGCGCTGGACCACCAGTTCCTTGGTCAGCGCCATGAGCGAGTTGCGCTCCTTCGGCGCCATGCCGGCGGTGGGCTCGTCCATCAGCAGCAGCTTGGGCGCATTGGCCATCGCGATCGCGAGCTCGACGCGCTTGACGTCGCCATAGGCGAGCTCGCTGCAGGGCCGGTCGGCCTGTGCCTTCATGCCGACCTGGTCGAGCAGCGCCAGCGCCTCGTCGCGCTTGTGGTCCGCCGCGCGGCGCCACATCGAGAACAGCTTGCCGTCGTGCGAGAGCATGGCCATCTGCACGTTCTCGGCGACGGTGAGCGACGCAAAGGTTTCGGCAATCTGGAAGGTGCGGCCCACGCCCTTGCGCCAGATCTCGCGCGGCTTCTGGCCCACGAGCTCGTGGCCGTCGAACACGATGGAGCCCTGGTCGGCCTTGAGCTGGCCGTTCACCATGTTGAAGGTGGTGGACTTGCCGGCGCCGTTCGGGCCGATGAGGGCCAGCAGCTCGCCGGCCTTCAGCTCGAAGCTGATGCCGTCGACGGCTTTGACGCCGCCGAAGGACTTGCCCAGGTTGTCTACTTTGAGGAGGGTCATTTGGCTTTACTCCCTCTCTCTGTGGGAGAGGGTTGGGGTAAGGGCTCGCAGCTTTCGAACTCTGCAGATTCTTCGATCAGTGCCGAGCGATTGCTTCCCGGGACCGGGTCTCGCCCCGGCGGGCGACCTACTTTTCTTTGCTTCGCCAAAGAAACGTAGGCAAAAGAAAGGCGACCCCACTGTCTGCGACCCCTTCGCTGCGCTACGGGGCAACCTGCGGTGCTCGCGTTTCGCGGGGTCCGCAGAACTCGCTTCGCTCAAACAGCTGCGGCCCTGATCCGCGAAACGCTCCGCTCCTCGGCGCATACAGAGGGGCTTGGAAACCGAACGGGCCTTTGCTTCGCTCGGCCACCAAGCCACCGCGGCGCGCAGCGCCGCGGTGGTTGAGATTGGCTGTTGGTGTTGAGTTGGGCTGTTGGGGTTGGCCCCAGCCGAGCGAAGCGATGGCCTGTCTTCTCCCCACCCCTTCTGGCTGCGCCGAGGAGCGCAGATGGAGGCGGGATCAGGGCCGCAGCTGTTTGAGCGAAGCGAGTTCTGCGGACCCCCGCCGGAATCGAGCACCGCAGGTTGCCCGTAGCGAAGCGAAGGGTCGCAGACAGTAGGGTCGCCTTTTCTTTGCTTACTTTCTTTTGGCGAAGCAAAAGAAAGTGAAAAAGAAAGTGAGTCCGCCGCCGGGCGGATATCCCGGCCTCGGGAAAAAAGAAGACCCCTGAACGATGAAAGACAACCGTCCCTCACGTCCGCTTCTCCTTCAAAGCAACATCCACTTCCGAACGCCGACGCCCGCGCAGCCAGCGATCGCTCAACTGCTTGGCAAACCCCGCAATCCCCTGCGGAAACAGCAGCACCAACAGCAGGATGATCGCCCCCAGCGTCGCCCGCCAGTAGTCGGTATTGCGCGCCACCGTGTCATGCAGCCAGCTGAAAGTCACAGCCCCCACCACCGGCCCCGCCAGCGTCTGGATGCCGCCAAGCAGCACCATCACCAGCCCATCGACCGACTTGTCGACGCTCAGGCTTTCAGGCGAAATGCTGCCCTTCGAAAAAGCATAGAGCGCCCCGGCCAATCCAGCCGCCGCTCCAGCAATGACGAAGGCCGTCCATTGCATGCGCTTGACGTCGATGCCGATCGCATCGGCCCGCAGCACCGAATCGCGGCCCGCGCGCAAGGCATAGCCGAACGGCGAGAACAGCACGCGGCGCAGCATCAGGATGCCCGCGGCCACCAGCACCAGCGTGAGCCAGTAATAAGTGCGCTTGTCCGACAGCCACTCCGAAGGCCATACACCGGTGAGCCCGTTGCTGCCCCCGGTGAACGAATCCCACTGGTAGACCACGGCCCAGGTGATCTGTGCGAAGGCCAGCGTGAGCATCGCCAGGTACACGCCCGAGAGCCGCACCGCGAACCAGCCGTAGACGAAAGCGCCGATGGCGGCCACCAGCGGTGCGACGACGAGCGCGAGCTCCATCGGCATGCCGCTTGCGCGAACCAGCAGTGCGGCACCGTAGGCCCCCAGCCCGAAGTAGGCCGCGTGGCCGAACGAATGCATGCCAGCCGGGCCCATGATGAAGTGCAGGCTGGCCGCGAACAGCGCCGCAATCAGCAGGTCGATCATCAGCACCGTGGTGTAGGGCGAATCGGCAGTCAGCAGCGGCATCGCCATGAGCGCGAGCCCGAGCGCGGCGACGAGCCACAGGTAGCCCTTGCTCGCGCGCCGCAGCGGCTCTTCCTGCATGCCCACGTAGCGGCTGGGCGCCTGCGGGCGGCCGAGCAGGCCCCAGGGGCGCCACACCAGCACGATGGCCATCACGATGAAGTCGACCACCAGCGTGAGCTTGGAGAACGACACGCTGTAGCCGAAGATCTCGACCACGCCAAGCCAGATGCAGACCGCCTTGATTTCGGACAGCAGCAGCGCTGCCACGTACGCGCCAGGAATCGAGCCCATGCCGCCCACCACCACCACCACGAAAGCCGCGCCGATGGTGTTGAGGTCCATCGCGAGCGTGGCCGGCTCGCGCGGCAGCTGCAGCGCACCGCCCAGCGCCGCGAGCGTGGCGCCCAGTGCGAACACGGCCGTGAACAGCCAGGCCTGGTTCACGCCCAGGGCGCTGACCATCTCGCGGTCTTGCGTGGCGGCGCGCACCAGCGTGCCCCAGCGGGTGCGCGTGAGCAGCAGCCACATGAGGCCGAGCACCACCGGACCGACGACGATCAGGAACAGGTCGTAGGTCGGAAACTGGCGGCCCAGGATGTCGACCGAGCCCGACAGGCCCGGCGCGCGCGGGCCGAGCAATTCGTCCGGCCCCCAGACATAGAGCACCGCATCCTTGATGACGAGCACCAGTGCAAAGGTGGCCAGCAGCTGGAACAGCTCGGGCGACTTGTAGATGCGGCGCAGCAGCACCATCTCGATCAGCGCGCCGATCACGCCCACCGCGAGGGCGGCGATCAGCACGGCCGGCCAGAAGCCGAGCGTGCCGAGCTTCTCGACCAGTGTGTAGGCAAGGTAGATGCCCACCATGAAGAAGGAGCCATGCGCAAAGTTGACGATGCGCGTGACGCCGAAGATCAACGAAAGGCCGGCCCCCACGAGGAACAGCGACGAAGCCGACGACAGCCCGGTGAGGAACTGAAGCAGCAGGGACGAGAGGCTCATGGGTGCAAGCGTTCCGGGAAGAAAAAGGTCAGTCGGCAGCGCGGGACTTCTTGACGTCGGCGGCGCTCGGCTGGAACTTGGCGCCGTCGAAGTAGGTGTAGTCGACCATCACGCCCTTGCCGTTCTCGTTCTTCGTCTTGCCGACGAAGGCGCCCATGGTCGACTGATGGTCTTCGGCGCGGTAGCTGATCTTGCCGAACGGGGTGTCGACCTGCAGGCCCTTGAAGGCGGCGACGAGCTTCGGCGTCTCGGTGCTCCTGGCCTTGTCGATGCCGGCCGCCACCGACTTGATCATGCTGTAGCCCACCACCGAACCGAGGCGCGGGTAGTCCTTGTACTTGGCGTGGTAGGCGAGGAAGAAGGCCTTGTGCTCGGGCGTCTGGATGCCGTACCAGGGATAGCCGGTCACGATCCAGCCGTTGGGCGTTTCGTCCTTGAGCGGGTCGAGGTACTCGGGCTCGCCGGTCAGAACGCTCACCACGGTGCGGTCCTTGAAGAGGCCGCGGGTGTTGCCTTCGCGCACGAACTTGGAAAGGTCGGCGCCGAACAGCACGTTGAAGACCGCATCGGGCTTGGCATCGGCCAGCGCCTGCACCACGGCACCCGCATCGACCTTGCCGAGCGGCGGCGCCTGTTCGGCGACGAACTCGACGTCGGGCTGCGCCGCCTTCAGCAGCGTCTTGAACGCGGCCACGGCCGACTGGCCGTACTCGTAGTTGGGGTAGACGACGGCCCAGCGCTTCTTCTTGAGCTTGGCCGCTTCGGGCACCAGCATCGCGGCCTGCATGTAGGTGCCGGGGCGCAGGCGGAAGGTGTATTCGTTGCCGCCCTGCCAGGTCATCTTGTCGGTCAGCGGCTCGCCGGCCAGGAAGAAGATCTTCTTCTGCTTGGCGAAGTCGGCCACGGCCAGGCCGGTGTTCGACAGGAAGGTGCCGGTGAGCACGTCGATCTTCTCGCGCGCCACCAGCTCCTCGGCCACGCGCACCGCATCGCCGGGGTTGGCGTTGTCGTCGCGCGTGATGAGCTCCACCTTGCGGCCGTTGACGCCGCCCTTGGCGTTGATCTCTTCCACGGCCAGCTCCATGCCCTTCTTGTAGGGCTCGAGGAAGGCGGGCTGGGCCTTGTAGCTGTTGACCTCCCCGATCTTGATCACGCCCTGGGCATGGGCAGGAACGAGGGCGGTGGCCAGCGTGGCAACGGCCGCGGCGCTGAAGACGTGACGCAATGGGTTCATGAGGAAACTCCTTGAAGGGACGAGAAACGAGGTCTTTGCGGGAAACACCGCGGAACCGGCTTTGCCGGGCCGCTGGTGTTGCCCGGGCGAGGGGGAAGGCGCGCGCGACACGAAGTGCGCGAAGACTGGGGGTGTACTCATCTCAGCCCGTCTTCACCCTTGATTTCGCTGGCCTGCAGCCCGCCGATGCGCGGCAGCGGCCGGCCGCTGTCGGTGACGGCCACGGCCACCACGATCTCGTTGGCGCGCGGCGCGTCGGACACGCGGGCCTCGACGGCGTCGAAGTGGCTGCGCACGAAGGCCGCATCCTTGTGGCCGAGCGGCACGTCGATGGCGGTGCCCAGCGTGCCGCGCTTCTTGGCCGAGGGCACGAGCGCGGCGCCCCTTTCAACCGCCGCGCGCAGCGGCGCGCCGAGCTTGGGATGCAGGATGGCGGCGGCATGCTCGAGCTCGCCGTTCTCGCCGACGATGGCCGCCTTGCCGTAGCTCTGCGCCTGGCCCGGCTCGATGCCGAGCGCCTTCACGGCCTTCTGGCCGAGCAGCGCGCCCAGCTCTTCGCCGATGGCGATCAGCTCGTCGAGGTTCTCGCTGAAGCGGCCCGCGTACGGGTTCTCGATCACCGCGATGGCAACGGCGCGGCGCGTGGGGGGCACGATGTCCTTGCCCATTTCCTTGCGGGTTTCGTCGACCTGGATGACGAGCTTGCGGATGTTGGCGGTCATGTCTTGTGTTCCTTCTTCGTGTCTCTGGTTCATCAGGTCAGCGCAAGCCGTCCCATTTGCTGATGTCTTTCGCGAGCAGGCCGCCCACGCGCGCATGCACGCGGTAGCCGGTGCTCATCGCGAGGATGAAGACGATCTCGTCGGCTGCCGGTGCGCCGGGCACGCGCACCTCGATGGCGTCGAACTGGCCGCGCACGTAGCTGGCGTTGATGTTGGTGAGCGGCACGTCGAGTGCGGCGCCGGGCGGGCCGACCTTCTTGGTCGAGGGCACGATGGACAGCGCATTGCCGGGCTGGCCGGTTTTCTCTTCGGCCTTGCCCGCGGTGTAGGCCGCACGGTCGCCCTTCCAGCCGAGCAGCTCGCGCATCGCATAGCCGCCGGGCACATGCCAGAGCGCGCCGTGCTCGAGCTCGCCGGCGGCGCCGACGATGGCGCCCTTGCCATAGGTGGCGATCTGTTCGAGCGGCACGTCCATGGCGGCATGCAGCTTGTGCGCCATGTCGACACCCACCGGGTCCAGCAGCGCCATCATCGGCAGGATGTCGGGCTCGTAGCGGCCCGCAAACGGATTGGTCAGCACCGCGCCGATGGCACCGCGCACCAGCGGCGTTGCGGCGCGCGGTCCGAACTCGTGGTGAATGTGCTCGACATGGGTGAAGACGCGGCGTATATCGATCATGGAAAGGAACCTTGCTTTTCGTTAAGCAAATACTGAACCAACTGCATCGGACGGTGCACTGGGCAGCGACTTCGAGCATAAGGGTTCGACAAGTCGCCACTGCCCCTGGCAAACGAGCAGAGCGGCCCAGACGAGCCCCCCTTTTTGCAGCACCTTCGCGCACACGGCGCCGGTGTCGAGCGCGCTTTTCACTTGCGAGGGCGCCAGTGGCGGCACATCGACCGTGACCAGGGTGTCGCCCAGGTCGCTATCGTCCTTGCATTCGCTGGCGGGGCGCCGTCCGATGGCCGCATCGTCCACGTCGACGGCATTGGCAATCGCGGTGGCGGCGGCATCGGCCTGCGCTGCGGTGGCGGCCAGGACCGTCACGCTGTCGGCAATGCCCAGCGAGAAGCTGCGCCCGCGCCAGCCGCTGGTGGCCACGCCGCGCACCGGCTGTGCGGCCTTGATTTCGAACTGGCCGTCGGTGGTGAGAAGGCCGGTATCGCGCTCGCGCCAGTCGAAGCGCGCGAGATCGGCATAGACGCCCACGCGCGCCGAATGGCCCGGCGCCAGGTGCAGCGCAATGTCGCCGCCGTTGTTGATCCAGGCGCGCTCGATGCCGGGGCGGTCATAGAACGCGATCAGCTCCTGCGCCACCGAGCCGGCCACCGCCGCCATCGGCGTGATGAACATCGGCGAGAACGCCGCGCAGGCATCCCACATGCGCGCACCGACCACGCCGCGCGGGCGCACGCCGCCGGCCACGGGCGCGCGCAGCAGCGGCAGCTCGCGCACCAGTTCGTCCAGCACATGGCCGAAGCGCGCCCAGGCCGCGTCGTGCGCGGCTGCGACAGCGTAGGGGTCGCCATGCGCCTCGGCCACGATGTCGATCGGGCCGTGGTTGAAGTGCCAGCGGTTCGCGTCGAGCGCGGTACGTTGGGCGGTCATGGCAGCAAGAGCGCGGGGACGGCGCTTTGTTTCTCCCTCCCCTTCCGGGGGAGGGTCGGGGTGGGGGCACGCGGTGCAATCGTCGGGCGCTCTGCCCGCCCCCATCCCGGCCTTCCCCCGGTGGGGGAAGGGGCAACAGCCACGGCACACGAAAAGATGGCCATCGCTCAACCCAGCATGGGTGGGTGGCCAAGCGGCCACGGATTGGCATCGTCCATCACGACCCACTGCCGCGCCAGCGGTGCGCCGTCTTCCTGCCACGCGCCGCGCGAAAGCGCCTGCTCGAGCGAGAAGATGTGTTCCATGTGGCCGCCGAGCGCCTGGTAGTCGTCACGCCGCATGCTGAACTCGATGGGCGCCACGATGGCCGGCGTGGGCACGGTGCCAAAGCTGTTGTCGGGCATGCGCATGACGTCCGCCATCACGGTGATGCCGCCGCCGGGCCACACATAGGCCGGCGCGCCGCCGCAGGTGACGTTGACCAGCGCGCGCTTGATGGCCCGCGTGAGCAGCACCGGGTTTTCGGTGACGCCGGCGCGCAAGGACCCGCCCGCACCACCGAGGAACAGCACGGTGCACAGCGAAGGTTCGCAGTTCTCGCCGATGCGCTCGACGATGCGGCGCACCTCGGCGGGCATTGGCTGTTCGATGGGCTTGAGCGCCTCGTCGAGCACGTACCACTGCGCATGCTCGCCGGTGGTCGATGTCATCAACAGGCGCAGGCCCGGCCGCGCCACGCCCTCTTCCCAGCCCTCGATGATCGAGAGCGGATCGGCGATGTCGGTGCCGCCCCAGCCGTTGCCCGGATTCGCCACCTGGAAGTAGCGCCCCGGCGTGGACTTGCGCCCCAGCATCTGGATGCCCGAAGGCGCCATGTCGAGACAGCGCCCCGCCTGGTGCTCGGTGAGCACGCCGGTGATGTGGTCGTCGACCACCACCACCTCGTCGGCCACGCCCGCGAACTGGCGCGCGAAGATGCCCACGGCCGCCGAGCCGCAGCCCACGCGCATGCGCTGCTCCTCCACGCCGTTGACGATGGGTGCTTTTCCGGCCTGGATGACGAGCGTGGAACCGCCGTCGATGGTGCATTCGACGGCCTTCTTGTTGCCCAGCAGCTGCATCAGCTCGGCCGTCATGCGGCCTTCCTTCTTGCTGCCGCCGGTGAGATGGTGCACGCCGCCCAGCGACAGCATCTGCGAGCCGTACTCGGCCGTGGTCACGTGGCCGACCACCTCGCCCTTGTAGCGCACGTTGGCCTGCTCGGAGCCGAGGAAGCGGTCGGTGTCGATCTTCACCTTGAAGCTGCAGTAGCTGAAGATGCCTTCGGTGACGACGGTGACCATGTCGACGCCCTGGGCTTTGGAGGCCACGATGAAGGGAGCGGGCTTGTAGTCGGGATAGGTGGTGGACGAGCCCACGCCGGTCACGAAGACTTCGTCGGCGTGCAGCAGGTCGCCGTTCCAGTCGGGCGCGCCGCCCTCGGGTTTCTCTGCAGCCGGGCGGTCGAAGGGCACCAGCACCGGGGCCTCGCTCGCGATCTCGCGGCGCAGCAGCAGCACCGGGTCGACGCGCACCAGTACGCCCCGCCTGTTCGCATAGCGGTCGCAGGCGCCGGTACGGCCGTCGGAGATCTGGCACAGCACCGGGCAGGCGTTGCATTCGACCTTGGCGCTGCTCATCTTCTCGTTGCGCGGGGGCGCCTTGCCGAAGGCGCCGCTGCCGGCTTCGGCCACCACCGGCATGTCCATGCCGGGAAGGCCATCTGTCTTGGTGTGTTCTGTCATCGGGGCGATCTCGTGGGCGTGATGCGGGTCGGGCACAGGGAAACTCGGTCAGCGGAGGGTTGCAACAAACGTGCCGCCTGCCCGCTTGTGCGCCGCCTTCCATTTGTGTAGCATTCCCTACACTTTCATGTTGCGTTCACTACATTCGAGGTCAATGTAGCAAACAGGCCCGATGCTTGCAATGGTGTTTTCTCGCGGTGTTCATCGGGGTTTTTCCGACCAACGACAATGGAGGGTTCGCAGCCGGCCGGCGGCTGCACGCCCCACAAGCGTGCGTTCCGGCTCAGCCACCTTCCACTGTTCCAACCAACTCTTGAGTTCCGTATGAGTGCTTTCAGCGAAGAACGCGTCCTGAGCGTCCACCACTGGACCGACCGCCTGTTCACCTTCACCACCACGCGCGACCCGGCGCTGCGCTTCTCCAACGGCCATTTCACGATGATCGGCCTGAAGGTCAACAACAAGCCGCTGCTGCGCGCCTACAGCATCGTGAGCCCGAACTACGAGGAGCATCTCGAGTTCCTGAGCATCAAGGTGGAAGAAGGCCCGCTCACCTCCAAGCTGCAGCACATCCAGGTCGGCGACACCATCATCGTGGGCCGCAAGCCCACCGGCACGCTGCTGATCGACTACACGCTGCCCGGCAAGCGCCTGTACCTGTTCGGCACGGGCACGGGCCTCGCACCGTTCATGAGCATCATCCGCGACCCGGACACCTACGAGAAGTTCGAGCAGGTCATCCTGGTGCACGGCGTGCGCCAGGTCGACGAGCTGGCCTACCACGACCTCGTGACCGACCACCTGCCCAAGCACGAGTTCCTCGGCGAGATGGTCGAGAAGCAGCTGCTCTACTACCCGACGGTCACGCGCGAGGAATTCCGCAACCAGGGCCGCATCACCGACCTGATCGAGACCAACAAGCTCACCGACGACCTCGGCCTGCCCCCGCTCAACCCGGTGGAAGACCGCGTGATGCTGTGCGGCAGCCCGGGCCTGCTGGTGGACCTGAAGCACATCCTGGAGAAGCGCGGCTTCAAGGAAGGCAACACCTCGACGCCCGGCGACTTCGTGGTCGAACGCGCCTTCGCCGAAAAGTAGGCCGAGCCGCGCGCACGATGGCCGACAGCCGCACCGCCGCCAAGCCCCAGCGCCGCACGGGCGTGCGCGAGGCCGCGGCACAGGCCACGCGCGACAGCATCCTGAAGTCGGCGACCAAGGTGTTCGCCAAATACGGCTACGACGGCGGCAGCGTGGAGAAGATCTCCAAGGCCGCCAAGTCGTACGACCGGATGATCTACTACTACTTCGGCAGCAAGGAAGGCCTCTTCATCGCGGTGCTCGAAGGCATCTACAAGCGCATGGACGACGCCGAGGCGGCCATTGCGCTGGATGCCTCGCGGCCGGTGGAGGCGCTCACCGAGGTCATCCGCTTCGTGCTCGGCTACTACCGCAAGAACCCCGAGTTCGTGACGCTGCTGAACACCGAGAACCTGCACAAGGGCCGGCACATCTCGAAGTCGCTCAGGGCGCGCGAATACTCGTCGCGGGCGGTGGCGATCATTGCCGAGATCCTGGCGAGCGGCGCGGCGCAGGGCCTGTTCCGCCGCGACCTGAACGCGCGCGACATCTATCTGCTGATCGCGTCCACCGGCTACTTCTACACCTCGAACCGGCACACGCTCACGGCCTTCCTGGGCGAGCCGCTGGAGTCGCCCGAGGCGATCACGCACTGGGAAGACTTCGTGATCGAGACCGTGCTGCGAACCGTGCGCGCGGACGACATCCAGGAACAAGAGAACAACTCCCCACCCCACGACGAGGACACCACGAAATGGCAGAAATCGCAGCCGGCGCAAAGTCGGGCAAGGTCGCCATCAAGAACATAGGGCTGCTGCTCTCGGGCGACATCGACAAGCCCATCCTGGACGCGGACACCCTCGTGGTGAACGACGGGCTGATCGTGGCAGTCGGCAAGGAAAAGGACTGCGACCTCGAAGGTGCGCAGACCGTCATCGACGCGAAGAAGACCTGCGTCGCGCCCGGCCTGATCGACAGCCACGTGCACCCGGTGTTCGGCGACTGGACGCCGCGCCAGGGCCAGATCGGCTGGATCGACTCGACCATGCACGGCGGCGTCACCACCATGATCTCGGCCGGCGAGGTGCACCTGCCCGGCCGGCCCAAGGACATCGTGGGCCTGAAGGCGCTGGCCATCACCGCGCAGCGCGCGTTCGACAACTTCCGCCCCGGCGGCGTGAAGGTGCTGGCCGGCGCGCCGGTGATCGAGAAGGGCATGGTCGAGAGCGACTTCAAGGAACTCGCCGACGCCGGCGTGGGCCTGCTGGGCGAAGTGGGCCTGGGCTCGGTGAAGGCCGGCTACGAGGCCAAGGAGATGGTGGCCTGGGCGCGCAAGTACGGCATCCAGAGCACGATCCACACGGGCGGCCCGTCGATCCCGGGCTCGGGCCTGATCGACAAGGACGTGGTGCTGGAGGCCGACGCCGACATCATCGGCCACATCAACGGCGGCCACACCTCGCTGCCCGAGGCGCATGTGTGCGAGCTGTGCGAGAAGAGCTCGCGCGCGATCGAGATCGTGCACAACGGCAACGAGAAGGTGGCCATCGCCGCGGCCAAGGCCGCGCTCGAGCTCAAGTGCCCGCACCGCGTGATCCTCGGCACCGACGGGCCCGCGGGCTCCGGCGTGCAGCCGCTGGGCATCCTGCGCATGGTGGCCATGCTGTCGTCCATTGCAAACATCCCGGCCGAGCTGGTGTTCTGCTTTGCCACCGGCAACACCGCGAAGATCCGCAAGCTCAACTGCGGGCTGATCGAGGTGGGCCGCGACGCCGATTTCGTCTTCATGGACCGCGCGCAGCATTCGCCCGCGCCGGGCCTGCTCGAGAGCGTGCAGCTCGGCGACATTCCGGGCGTGGGCATGGTGATGATCGACGGCATCGTGCGCTGCGGCCGCAGCCGCAACACGCCGCCCGCGACCGAAATCCCCGTGGTGGTGTCGGCGGCGCACTGAGCGCCAACGCTGCACTTTCTCCTTCCCCCTCTGGGGGAAGGTCGGGATGGGGGCAGGCAGAGCGCCGATGGATGCGCCGCGTGCCCCCACCCCAGCCCTCCCCCAGAGGGGGAGGGAGCAACACTGCTACTTCGCGCGAAACACCAGGTAGCGCGCGGACAGGAAGTTCACGACCAGCCCTGCGCAGCTGCCCAGCGCCACGCCGGCCGCGGGAGCCCAGGGGCCCGAAGCCCAGTGCAGCACCAGCACATACGCGCCGTAGTTGACGACCGCCCCGCCCAGCATGGTGGCCAGATAGCCGAGGTATTCGCGCACGATCGGCGTCGCCGCGCCCGAGGAGCGCCGCGCCGCGAAGGTGTAGCGCCGGTTCAATGCCCAGGTGGCCGTTGCCGCCGCAAGAAACGACAGCACCCGCGCGCCGTACCAGCCCAGCAGCGGCGCCGCAAGGTACAGCACGGCCACGTCGACCACGAATCCCGCCGCCCCGACGATGGCGAACGCCAGGAACTCGCGGCCCGCCTTCATGGCGTGCGGCGGAACTGCCCGACGCCGGGAATCGCGAGGTAGCGCAGCCGCTTGGCCTCGCGGCGGGCGAGCCGGATGGCGTGCATCACGACGCCGCAGACCATCGACAGCATGGCGGCCAGCATGGCGCCGGTCGCCAGCACCGCCGTGGGGAGCCGGGGCACCAGGCCGGTGTGCAGGTAGGTGAGCAGCAGCGGAATGGCCAGTGCGATCGCGCCCGCCGCAAGCACCGCCGCAAGGATCGAGAAGAACTGCAGCGGCCGCTCGCTGATGAACAGCTTGCAGATGGTCTTCAGGATGCGCCAGCCGTCGCGGTAGGTCGAGAGCTTGCTGTGCGAGCCTTCGGGCCGCGTGCTGTAGGCGGTGTCGAACTCCGCATGGGGCATGCGCAGTTCGAGCGCATGCACCGTGAGCTCGGTCTCGATCTCGAAGCCCTGTGAAAGCGCGGGAAACGACTTGGCATAGCGGCGCGAGAACACGCGGTAGCCCGAGAGCATGTCGGTCAGCCCGCCGCCGAAGAGCTGCGCCACCGCGCCCGTGAGCAGCCGGTTGCCGAAGCGGTGGCCGGCGCGGTAGGTGAGCGCGTTCTGCCCATCGTCGACGCGGCAGCCCACCACCATGTCGAGGTTGCGCTCCACCAGCGCATCCACCAGCCGCGGCGCGCTGGCCACATCGTAGGTGGCATCGCCGTCGACCGTCACGTACACGTCGGCCTCGACGTCGGCGAACATGCGGCGCACGACGTTGCCCTTGCCCGGCGCCGCCACGTGCGTCACCGTGGCGCCGCTCGCGCGTGCGATGGCGGCCGTGTCGTCGGTCGAGTTGTTGTCGAAGACATGGATCTCGGCCTCGGGCAGCGCCGCGCGGAACTGCGCGACCACCTGCGCGATCGACAGCGCCTCGTTGTAGCAGGGGATCACCGCCGCGATGCGGATCGGGGCGCGGGCGGCGGCGGATGGGTTGTCGTCGGTCATGGTGCGGTCGAGAGAATGCGGTAGACCCGGCCGCCGTCTTTTTCGTACAGCAGGGCGAAATGCGCGTCGAAGCCGGGCCGGGTGGCCAGCGTGGGCACCATCGAGGTCGGCATGACGATGGCCGTGAATCCCATCGCGGCCAGCTTGCGCGCCATGTCGCCGGGCAGCAGCAGCAGGAAATCGCGGTAGCGCCACGGGCCGAGCGTATCGCCCCAGATCGGATTGGGGCCGTAGTAGATCGCCTCGTTCAGCGCGATCTGGTAGACGCGACCGGTGGCATGCTGGCGCAGGTAGTCCATGGCGGCATAGCCCGGCACATGCTGGCGCAGGAAGGCTTCGCGGGTTTCGGGCGTGGGCGAGATCATCGCCACCTTGGCCGCGGTCTGCCGCAGCGACACCGCGGCCAGTGCCGCCAGGAGCAGCACGACGATCCAGTCGCCCACCAGGCCCAGGCGCCCGGCAGGTGCCACGGCGGCAGGCGCGGCATCCGCCGGCCCGCCCCGGGCGCCGAACACGCGGCGCGCCCCCGCGGCGATCCCGCCGAACAGCACCTGCCAGCCGATGGCCGCCATCAGCGCGAGCAGCGGAAACGAAGCCGTGAGGTAGCGTGGATAGCGCGAGGTCAAAAGCCACACGGCCACGGAATAGAAGCAGAACCAGCCCGCGGCGCGCAGCGCGGCCGAGCGCTTCCACAGCAGGCTGAACGGCGCCAGGAACACGGCCCAGATCAGCGCGTTGGGCCGTGCCGCATGGTCGCGCACGTCGGCCACCTGCTGCACGTAGTCGGCCGGGATCCAGTCGGTGAAGCCGAACACGCGCGCGCCGATGGGGTTGAACGGATCGCCGGTCATGATGGCGTTGCGCGCGTACCAGTACACGCACGGAACCAGGAAGCAGAGCAGCGCCAGCGCCCAGGCCTTGGGCCGGCGCTCGTGCCACACCACGAACAGCGCCACCAGCGGCAGGAAGGTGAGCGCCTGGTACTTCGAACCCGCGGCCACCCCAAGGCAGAACGCCGCCAGCCCGAGCCAGCGCGTGCCGCCCTGCAGCGGCTCTGAGTCGCGCCACCACCACAGCGCCACGCAGGCACTGAGCACGAAGAGCGCCACGCCCATGTCGATCAGCGCGTTCGAATAGTCGCCGATGCCGATCCAGATGGCCGCGCCGATGCAGGCCGTGAGCCGGTTGGCATGCTGGATGCCGAGGCGGTAGACCATCACCGCCGAAAGCGCGCCGGCCAGCGCATTGAGAAAGTGCGGCAGCACGTCGTCGCCCAGCTGCAGCGCGGCCGCATAGAGCAGGTTGTAGTTGTAGGGGAACCAGGGGTAGCGCAGCCACTCGTGGATGCCCAGCGAGCCCTGCTGCGCCACCTGCCGCGCATACGGCAGGTGGTACATCAGCTCGTCGAAGGCGGCAGGCGGCGCGAGCGGCGCGACCAGCGCGGGCAGCGCCACCAGGGCCAGCGCGATGGCGGCGATCCTCTCGGCGCGGGTCCATGGTGCGGCTCTGGCGCCGGCGGCACGAAGCGCCCGCACTTCGCGCCACCAGGGCCGCAGCTGCAGCGCGGCCGCCACCACGCCGGCGGCGATCAGCGCCACGGTGGCGCCCACCTTGAAGACACCGAAGATCGCGAGCGCCTGGAAGGCGCAAATGAAGAGCCCGACACCGAGGGTCGCCGCCATGGCCGCTTCGAGCCAGGCGTCCCGGCGCGGCGGCGGCGCGAGGCGCGCCAGCAGCGCACGCCCGAAGCCCCAGCAGCCAAGGACAAAGACCGCCAATGCCGCGTAGTGCGCGGCAGCAAATATCAGCTTCTGAATAACAACTCCCGGTGCCGGTCGGCCACGCCGGCCGGCAGGTTCAAAGGTTCGGCGCCAGCAGGCGCTCGAGGTCGGATTCGCTCTCCTTGCGCCGCGCCGCCTGGTCCTGCAATTGATCGTGCCCGATCTTGCCGACATTGAAGTACGTCGACTCGGGGTGGCTCAGGTAGAAGCCGCTCACGCTGGCGGCGGGCATCATAGCGAGGCTTTCGGTCAGCGTCATGCCAATGTCCGCGCAGCCCAGAAGGTCGAACATCGGGCGCTTCACGCTGTGGTCGGGGCAGGCCGGGTAGCCGGGCGCAGGGCGGATGCCGCGGTATTTCTCGGCGATCATGTCCTCGTTGCTCAGGCCCTCGTCGGGCGCATAGCCCCAGAGGTCGGTGCGCACGCGGTGGTGCAGCGATTCGGCAAAGGCCTCGGCCAGCCGGTCGGCCAGGGCCTTGAGCATGATGGCGGAGTAGTCGTCGAGGTCGTCGATGAAGTACTTCTCCTTCTTCTCGACACCCAGGCCCGCGGTCACCGCGAACACGCCCACGTAGTCTTTCAGCCCGCTGTCCTTGGGCGCGACGAAGTCGGCCAGGCAGCGGCTCGGGCGCATCACGCCGTCGATCACCTGCTTCTCGGTCTGCTGGCGCATGCCGTACCAGGTGAGCGCGACCTCGCTGCGCGTCTCGTCGGTGTAGAGCTCGATGTCGTCGTCGTTCACCGTGTTGGCGGGCCAGAAGCCGACCACGCCACTCGCGCTGAGCCAGCGCCCTTCGATCAGGCGCTTGAGCATGCGCTGGCCATCGGCATACACGCGCACGGCCTCGGTGCCGACGATCTCGTCCTTCAGGATGGCCGGGAACGGGCCGGCGAGGTCCCAGGTCTGGAAGAACGGGCCCCAGTCGATGTACCTGGCGAGCTCGGTCAGGTCGAAGTTCTTGAACAGGCGCCGGCCGATGAACTTGGGCACCGGCGGCGTGTAGCCGGACCAGTCGACCGGCGTCTTGTTGGCGCGCGCCTTGGCCAGCGGCCACATCGGCACCTGCTTCTTGTTGGCGTGCTGCGTGCGCACCTTCTCGTAGTCGGCGTTGATCTCGTCGATGTACGCGGTGGCCTGGTCGGAGAGCAGCGACTGCGCCACGCTCACGCTGCGCGAGGCATCGGGCACGTAGACCACCGGGCCTTCGTAGTGCGGCGCGATCTTCACGGCGGTGTGCACGCGGCTGGTGGTGGCGCCGCCGATCAGAAGCGGAATCTTCTTGATGCGGAAGTGGTCGTCCTTCTGCATCTCGCCGGCCACGTACTGCATTTCTTCCAGGCTCGGCGTGATGAGGCCGGAGAGGCCCACGATGTCCGCGCCCTCGACCTTCGCCTTGGCCAGGATCTCGTGGCACGGGACCATCACGCCCATGTTCACCACCTCGAAGTTGTTGCACTGGAGCACGACCGTGACAATGTTCTTGCCGATGTCGTGCACGTCGCCCTTGACAGTGGCGATGATGATCTTGCCCTTGGTGCGCACGTCGCGGCCCGCGGCCTCGTCCTGGCGCTTTTCTTCCTCGATGTAGGGGATGAGGTGGGCCACGGCCGACTTCATCACGCGCGCCGACTTCACCACCTGCGGCAGGAACATCTTGCCCTGGCCGAACAGATCGCCCACGATGTTCATGCCGTCCATCAGCGGCCCTTCGATCACGTGCAGCGGACGGCCGCCCTTGGCGAGGATCTGCCGATAGGCTTCTTCGGTGTCCTCGACGATGAAATCGGTGATGCCGTGCACCATGGCATGCGAGAGGCGCTGGTTGACGTGCACCGGATGCTCCGGCGTGCCGCGCCATTCGAGCTTCTTGCTGTCGTCCTTGGCGCCGCTCTTGGCGGTCTCGGCCACTTCGACCAGGCGTTCACCGGCGTCCGGCCGGCGGTTGAGCACCACGTCTTCCACGCGCTCGCGCAGGGTCGGCTCGAGGTCGTCGTACACGCCCACCATGCCGGCATTGACGATGCCCATGTCCATGCCCGCCTGGATCGCGTGGTACAGGAACACGGTGTGGATCGCTTCGCGCACCGGGTCGTTGCCGCGGAAGCTGAAGCTCACGTTGCTCACGCCGCCCGACACCTTGGCGCCCGGCAGGTTCTGCTTGATCCAGCGCACCGCGTTGATGAAATCGACCGCGTAGTTGTCGTGCTCCTCGATGCCGGTGGCAATCGCGAAGATGTTGGGGTCGAAGATGATGTCCTCGGGCGGAAAGCCCACCTCGTCCACCAGGATGCGGTAGGCGCGTTCGCAGATCTCGATCTTGCGTTCGTAGGTGTCGGCCTGGCCCTTCTCGTCGAAGGCCATCACCACCGCGGCGGCGCCGTAGCGCCTCACGAGCTTGGCCTCGTGCTTGAACTTGTCGACCCCCTCCTTCATGGAGATGGAGTTGACGATGCCCTTGCCCTGGATGCAGCGCAGGCCGGCCTCGATCACTTCCCACTTGGAGCTGTCGACCATCACCGGCACGCGCGCGATGTCGGGCTCGCTGGCAATCAGGTTCAGAAAGCGCACCATCGCGGCCTTGCTGTCGAGCATGGCCTCGTCCATGTTGATGTCGATCACCTGCGCGCCGTTCTCGACCTGCTGGCGCGCCACGGCCAGGGCGTCCTCGAACTGGCCGTTCAGGATCATCCGCGCGAAGGCCTTGGAGCCGGTGACGTTGGTGCGCTCGCCGATGTTGACGAACAGCGACCCGGCATCGATGGCCACCGGTTCGAGGCCGGACAGCTTCATCGGGGGGACGCGGGGCGTGGAAACTTCGCTCATGGGGGCTCACCTGGGCAGGAAAAAACGTCAGGTGAGCGTCGTTTGCGGCTTGCGCCCTGGCGGCAGGGCGCCTTCCAAGCCTGACGGCGGGCCTCTCGATGCGGGCCGCCGCTGCAACGCTCCTTGGAAGGGAGCGCAATTTTACCGGCTGCGGCAAGGACCGCGGCCGCCAGGGTCGTTCAGGCGCCCTGCCCGGCCGCCGTTGCCGGGCCGGTCTTGGCGGGCGCGGCCGAGGCCGGCAGCCCGAACACCCGGTCGAAGCCCCAGTTGAAGACGAAGGTGTAGACCAGGAAGAACACCACCAGGCCCAGGTCCATCACCAGCGCCTGCCAGAGCGTCACGCCAAGGCCCCAGGCAAACAGCGGCACCAGCACCGCGATCAATCCGCCCTCGAAGCCGACGGCATGCGCCACGCGCCGGCGCACGCTGCGCCCGCGCACCGCCTGGCGCGACTCCCAGCGCTCGAACAGGGCGTTGAAGACCAGGTTCCAGATCACGGCAATGACCGAGGCGGCCACCGCCAGCACGCCCGAATGCCCGAGCCCGGCGTCGGTCATCAGCGCCAGCCCGGCACTGGCGGCCACGATGGCGATTCCTTCGTAAAGGCTGATGTAGACGACGCGGCGCTGGAACCCCTGCATGACTGTTTCCTCTGGCGGATGAAGACGATGGCTGGACTTTATTTGCTGTTCGCTGATATAAAAAGTCAACTTATTTCAATTTTATTGATAGATAGGTGCAGCAGATGGCTTTCTCCAGCGACAACGTCGAGGTCTTCCTGGCCGTGATCGACCACGGCTCCTTCTCGGCTGCGGCGCGCGCGCTGCACAAGGTGCCCTCGGCCGTCAGCATGGCCATTGCCAACCTCGAGGCCGAACTGGCCCTGCCCCTGTTCGACCGCAGCGGCCGCGAGCCGCAGCCGACCGCCGCCGCCCGTTCGCTGGAGCCGCAGGCGCGGCTGCTGGCGGCCCAGCTGAAGCAGCTGCAGGTGCAGGCCCTGGCGCTCACGCAGGGCCTCGAAAACCGCCTCACGCTGGCCATTGCGCCCGAGTTGCTGGCCGCGCCCTGGAGCGGGCCGCTGGCCGCGTTGGCCGAGGAATATCCGCTGCTGCAGGTCGAGGTGCTGGCCGCCCCGCAGGCCGATGCGCTGGCGCTGCTGCACAGCGGCCGCGCGCAGCTGGCGCTGGTGTTCGAGCGCCCGAGCCTCGATGGGCGGGAAGGCTTTCAGGAAGTCGGCAGCGACACCATGGTGGCCGTGATGGCGCCCGGCCATCCCGTGCTGCTTGCGGCCGCCGGCGAGCGGCTGCGCGAGGAGCACCTCACGAACACCCGGCAGATCGTGGTGGCGGGGCGCGACCTGGCCACCAGCGATCCGCGCTTCGTGTTCGCGCGCCACGTCTGGCGCACCGACAACGCGCTGGCCGCACTGAGCCTGATCACGGCCGGCCTCGGCTGGGGCTGGCTGCCGCGCAATTTCGCCAGGCCGCACGTGGCCGCGGGCGCGCTGGTCGAGATTCCGTTCGAAAACCTCAGCAACGGACTCGACCTGTGGGTCGACGTGGTGTGGTCGCGCGAGCGGCCGCTGGGGCTGGGGGCGCAGCGCTTCGTGGCACTGATCGCGCGCGACCGGCAGGCCGCGGCGGGCATTCCTGCCGCGAGCGCGCGCGGCTGATCAGTCGCGGTGGCCGTGGCCGCCGCCCTTTCCACCGCCGCCACCGCCGCCATGGCCGCGGCCACCACCCCTGCCGCCACCTTCACCGCCTCCATGCGGGCGCCCGCCGCCCGGATGCATCTGCGGCTGGCCGGGCGGCGGTCCGGGCCGGAAGGCCGGCTGGGGCCGCGGCGGCTTGATGCCCGGGTCGGCCGGCGGGCGATAGCCCGGCCCCGGCCGTGGTGGACGGTAGCCCGGCCCCGGTTGCGGATGGAAGCCGGGCCCCGGCGCGGGCTTGAAGCCCGGGCCCGGCCATGGCCTCGGTTGCCAGGCCGGCCGCACCGGCGGCGGGGGACGCCAGCCGGGCATCGGCGGAGGCGGCGGTCGGCCGCCCCACCAGCGGCGCTCGCCGTACCAGGGCCGGTCTCGGTAGTAGTCGGCCCAGTAGCTGCCGATCACGAACGTGACGACGGGCACGCCGATCACCGCGGCATAGCTGGCCAGCGGCACGCGCCGCTCCTGGTAGGCGTAGTCCAGGCTCCGGGCCCAGACCCAGCCGCGTCCGCCGTCGGGCAGCACCACGTCGCACCAGCTGTAGCCGCCGGTGCAGCCGATCACGTCGAGCGGCTGGCCCGGCCCGAGCCGCGCCACCAGCGGATAGTCGCCCGAGGGGCCCGCGCGCAGGTTGACCGCGCCGCGCGTGAAGGCCTGCTGCGCCGCGGCGGCCAGCGGCAGGGCCAGCGCCATGGCGCCGATGCCGATCCAGCGCAGGGAAAGTTTGTTGTTCATGATGAGGCTTCCTTTGCGCCGCCAGCCTAGGCGGCGGCCCGGATGCCGTCAATCAGCCGAGGGCGCGACAGCCCCGGCCGTCGGTCACGCGGCTTCGCGGTAGAAGCCGTTGCTGTTCAACAGCCGGCCGCTCATCGGCGCCACGGCCTTCCCGATCGCCGCGATGTGGTCCGGCGTGGTGCCGCAGCAGCCGCCCACGATGTTGACCAGCCCTTCGGCCGCGAACTCGTGCAGCAGCCGCGAAGTGACGTCGGGCGTCTCGTCGAAGCCGGTCTCGCTCATCGGGTTGGGCAGGCCCGCGTTCGGGTAGCAGCTGATGAAGGTGTCGCCCGCCACCTTTGCGAGTTCCTGGATGTAGGGCCGCATCAGCGCCGCGCCGAGCGCGCAGTTGAGCCCGACGGCCAGCGGCTGCGCATGGCGCACGCTGTGCCAGAACGCGGTGACGGTCTGGCCGCTCAGGATGCGGCCCGAGGCGTCGGTCACGGTGCCGCTGATGATCAGCGGCAGGCGCTGGCCGCTGTGGTCGAAATACTCGTCGACCGCGAACAGCGCGGCCTTGGCGTTGAGCGTGTCGAAGATGGTCTCGACCAGGATCACGTCGGCGCCGCCCTCGACCAGCGCCTCGGTCTGCTCGTAGTAGGCCGCGCGCAGCTGCTCGAAGTCGACGTTGCGCGCGCCGGGGTCGTTCACGTCGGGGCTGATGCTCGCGGTCTTGGGCGTCGGGCCGAGGGCGCCGGCCACGAAGCGCGGCTTGTCCGGCGTGCTGAACTTGTCGCAGGCCGCGCGCGCGAGCTTGGCCGATTCGAGGTTCATCTCGCGTGCGAGATGCGCCATCCTGTAGTCCTCCTGCGCGATGGTGGTGGCGCCGAAGGTGTTGGTCTCGATCAGGTCGGCGCCGGCCGCGAGGTAGCCCTCGTGGATGTCGCGGATCACGTCGGGCCGCGTCAGCGAGAGCAGCTCGTTGTTGCCCTTCACGTCGCGCTCGAAATCCTTGAAGCGCTCGCCCCGGTACTGTTCCTCGGTGAGCTTGAAGCGCTGGATCATCGTGCCCATTGCGCCGTCGAGGATGGCAATGCGCTTTTCGAGGATGCCGGCGAGTGCCTGGCCGCGGGTGTAAGTGACGGGCTTCATAGCCCCCGATTGTAGGAAGCGGGGCTGCCCCTGGCCGCCGTCGGTGCTTTAGCGGCCTTCGACGAATTCCAGCACCGCCTCGATCATGCGCCGCACATGCGGCTGCACGCCGGCCGCCACTTCGGGCAGGTAGTCGAAGGGCAGCTTCTCCTGCATGTAGCTCGACTGCGTCATCTCCAGCTGCACCGCGTGCACGCCGGCCGCGGGGTTGCCGTACTGGCGCGTGATGTAGCCGCCCGTGAAGCGGCCATTGAGCACGCCCGTGTAGCCGGTGGCCGATTCGGCAATGCCCAGCAGCGTGGCGGCCAGCGCCGGGTCGCAGCTGGTGCCCTTGCCGGTGCCCAGGTTCAGGTCGGGCAGCTTGCCCTCGAAGAAGCGCGGCAGCACCGAGCGGATCGAATGCGCGTCCCACAGCGCGATGGTGCCGTGCGCGGCCTTCAGGCGGTCGAGCTCGGCCTGCAGCTGCCGGTGGTAGGGCTGCCAGATGGCGTCGCGGCGCGCGGCGATTTCATCGTCGTCCGGCAGGTCGTCGCTGGACGCATAGACGGGCGTGTCGTCGAAGGTGTCGACCGGGCACAGGCCGGTGACGCTCTGGCCCGGATAGAGGCTGGCGCCGTCCGGCGGGCGGTTCAGGTCGACCACGTAGCGCGAATGCGTGGCGATGAGCACCGAGGCGCCGAGCGCATCGGCGAAGCCGTAGAGCCGTTCGAGGTGCCAGTCGGTGTCGGGCACCTGGCGCGCCTCTTCGGTCAGGCGGGCGGCGAGCGCGGGCGGCACGTAGGTGCCGACATGCGGCATCGAGATCAGCAGGGGACGCGTGCCCTGGCGGAAGCGGAAGGCGGGTTCGGTGGTGGTGAAACTCATGGGCTCAATTTTCCTGGAGAAGCTGGCTGCGCGCCGCGACGAATGCGGCGGCGGCCTCGTTGTGCAAGGCATGGCGGCCGGCCGCGACGCGCGGCTGGCCCGACACCCAGACGGTGTCGATGGCCGAGGTGCGGTGGCTCGCAAAGACGTGGGCCGACAGCATGTCGGGCGCTGGCAGGCCCTGCAGCGCGATCTGCGCGGCATCGAGCACGACGAAGTCGGCCTGCTGCCCCGCGGCCAGGCCGCCGATGGCCCGGCCCGAGGCCTGCGCCCCGCCGCGCACCGCTTCGAGCGTGAGCGCGGTGGCCACATGCGGCTGCGCCGCGCTGGCGCCGACGTTGCGCTGCCGCCAGGCCAGGCGCTGGCTGTATTCGAGCATCAGCAGCTCTTCCGCGGCGTTGACCGTGGCATGGCTGTCGGAGCCCAGGCCCCAGGCGCCGCCGTGGTGGCGCCAGGCGGAAAAATCGAAGATGCCGTCGCCCAGGTTGCCCTCGGTGGTCGGGCACAGGCCGGCCACCGCGCCGCTCTTGGCGCCGCGCTCGTATTCGGCCGCATCCATGTGCGTGGCATGCACCAGGCACCAGCGCGCATCGACCGGCGCATGGTCGAGCAGCCAGGCCACCGGGCGCTGGCCGCTCCAGGCCACGCAGTCGTCGACCTCCTTGGTCTGCTCGGCAATGTGGATGTGGATCGGCGCGCCCGGGTCGATGGCCTCGAGGCCCGCGATGGCTTCGCGCAGCGCGTCGGGCGGCACGGCGCGCAGCGAGTGCGGCGCAATGCCGAGCCGTGCGCCTTGCGCCTCGCACGCGGGCTTGAGCCTGTCGAGCAGGCGCAGCATCGAATCGGTCGAGCGGATGAAGCGGCGCTGCCCCTCGTTGGGCGGCAGGCCGCCGAAGCCGCTGGCCTGGTAGAGCACGGGCAGCAGCGTGAAGCCGATGCCGGCCTTCTTCGCGGCGCGCAGCAATGCGAGGCTCAGCGTCGCATCGTCGGCATAGGGGCGGCCGTCGGCATCGTGATGCACGTACTGGAACTCGCACACGCTGGTGTAGCCCGCCTCGAGCATTTCGGCATAGAGCCAGGTCGCGATGGCCTCCATCTGCTGCGGGCCGAGGCGCGCGGCAAAGCGGTACATCAGCGTACGCCAGCTCCAGAAGCTGTCCTGCTGCTGGGCGCGGTATTCGGTCAGCCCCGCGAAGGCGCGCTGGAAGGCATGCGAATGCAGGTTGGGCATGCCGGGGATCACGGGGCCCTTCGCCATTTGCACGCCCGCTGCGGGCTGGGCGGCGGACTGCACCTGCGTGAGCTGGCCGGCGTCGTTCCACGACAGCAGCACGTTCTTCGCCCATCCGCCGGGCAGCAGCGCATCGGCCGCGAACAGCGTGTTCATCGGGTCGCTCCCACTGCGATGCGTCCTTGCCGCACGACGCTGCGCACCGGACGCTGGCCGAACCAGTAGGCGAGCTCGGCCGCATCGCGCACGTTCCACAGCACGAAGTTGGCGGGCATGCCTTCGGCGATCGCGCCGTGCGTCTTCTGCAGGCCGAGCGCGCGCGCCGCATGCACGGTGACGCCGGCCAGCGCCTCGGGCACGGTCAGGCGGAACAGCGTGCAGGCCATGTTCATCATCAACAGCAGGCTCAGCGCCGGCGAGGTGCCGGGGTTGTGGTCGGTGGACACCGCCATCGGCACGCCGGCCGCTCGCAGCGCCTCGATCGGCGGCAGGTGCGTGTCGCGCAGCGTGTAGTAGGCGCCGGGCAGCAGCACGGCCACGGTGCCCGACTGGCGCATGGCCTCGATGCCCTCGGCCGACAAATGCTCGATGTGGTCGCAGGACAGCGCGCCGTAGCGCGCGGCGAGCGCGGCGCCGCCCATGTCGGAGAGCTGCTCGGCATGCAGCTTGACCGGCAGGCCCATCGCCTTCGCGGCCTGGAACACCTGCTCGGTTTCCGCAAGCGAAAAGGCGATGCGTTCGCAGAACACGTCGACCGCATCGACCAGCCCCTCGGCCGCGAGCGCGGGCAGCATCTCATTGCAGACGAGGTCGATGTACTCGCCGCTGCGGCCCGCGTATTCGGGCGGCAGCGCGTGCGCGCCAAGGAAGGTGGTGCGTACCGTGACGCCGTAGGCCTCGCCCAGGCACCGCGCCACACGCAGCTGCTTGCGCTCGTGCTCGAGCGCCAGGCCGTAGCCCGACTTGATCTCGATCGCGCAGACGCCGTCGGCCAGCAGCTGTTCGAGCCGCGGCGCGGCCTGCGCGAAGAGCGCCTCTTCATCGGCCTCGCGCGTGGCGCGCACCGACGAGACGATGCCGCCGCCGGCCTGCGCCACTTCTTCGTAGCTGGCGCCCGCGAGCCGCATCGCGAATTCGTTGGCGCGCTGGCCGCCGTAGACCAGGTGCGTGTGGCAATCGACGAGGCCGGGCGTGGCGAGCGCGCCGCCGCCGTCGTGCAGCGGCAGGCCCGCGAACTCGGCCGGCAGGGCGCTGCGTGCGCCGGCCCAGCGGATCGTGCCCTCGGCCACCGCGATCGCGGCTTCGGTGCCGGCGTCCAGGGTGGTGCCGGGCGCGGCGCCGGGCGCCAGGCGCAGGCCCGTCCAGAGGCCGTCGGCCGATGGGGATGTGGTTGCGGATGTCATGTCTTGTCTGGTGTTGGCACAGCTTACGCCGGCACGATGCGGACCGCAGCGAGCCGCGCACCTTCCTGTTGTGCGGGCTCGGCCTGCCAGGGCTGTGCGCTGTCGGTCCAGTACAGGCCTTCGCCTTCAAGGCAGGGCTCGCCGTTCAGGCGCCATGCACCGCAGAGCGCGAGCAGCACGCCGTGCGGTGCGGCCTCGATGGCCGATGCATGGTCCAACACCTGCACGTCGGCGTGCCACTGTCCATGCCGCGTCATCACGTTGAAGTCGCTCGATGCGCCGCCAAGCAGCGCGCAGTCGATCGCGTCGTCGCCGCTGAATGCGAACGGCCGGTGCGGCACGTCGAGCCGGTGCTCGACCCGCCCGTCGTGCGTGAAGAGCCGCACGCCGTCGCCTTCGAGCAGCATGATGCTGCGGTCCACGCCCGCGAACACCGAGAACGGCCCGGCCGCCGCGATGGTCGCGATGCTTGCGCGCCAGCCGAAGCTGTCGAGCCCCGCGCCCTGCGGCCAGCTCACGATCTCCTGCGTGGTGCCGCCGCCGTTCTTCCAGGGCATGGCCGGGAGCGCCGTGCGCGAGAAACGCTGCACGTTGCTCATGATGGGTCCTCTTGCTCCTTCCCCTTCCGGGGGAAGGCTGGGACGGGGGCGGCGCGCAACGAGCGCCGCGCGAAGGGCAAGGCCGTCGTGCCCCCACCCCGGCCCTCCCCCGGGAGGGGAGGGAGAAATGCGAATGCAGTGCCGCTCATCGCATCAGCCCGCCCTGCCGCAGCTTCTGTTCGAAGTGCCTGAGCACCAGCGTCATCGTGCCCGTGAGCACGAAGTACACGAGCGCGATCGCCAGGTAGACCTCCAGCGAGCGGTACGACACGCTGATGATCTTCTGCCCTTCGTGCATCACGTCGTGGATCGTCAGCAGCGACACCAGCGCCGAGTTCTTGATGAGCGCGATGAACTCGTTGCCCAGCGGCGGAATCATGCGCACCACCGCCTGCGGCAGCACGATCTCGCGCATCGCCGTGCCAGGCGTCATGCCCAGCGACTGCGCCGCCATGGTCTGGCCCTTGTCGATCGACTGGATCGCGCCGCGCACGATCTCCGACACATAGGCGCCCGAATACACACCGAGCCCCAGCACGCCGCACAGGAAGGCCGGCAGCAGGATGCCGAAGTGCGGCAGGCCGAAGAACAGGATGAACAGCTGCACCAGGAGCGGCGTGCCGCGAATCGCCGCGACATACGCCGTGCAAATGCCGTAGAGCCAGCGCCGCTTCGGATTGAGCCGGCCGATGCCCACCAGCAGCCCCAGCACGCAGCCGAGCGCCAGCGCGCAGGCGGTGATCTCCACCGTGACCAGCGCGCCGCGCAGCAGGTCGGGCCAGCCCTGCCAGACCGGCGAGAAGTCGAAATCCATGGGCCGCTTATTTGGCGTTGGCGCTGAACCACTTGGCGACGATCTGCGCGTAAGTGCCGTCGGCCTTGAGCTTCTCGATCGCGCCGTTCACGGCCTTGGTGAGCTCGGGCGTGTCCTTGCGGATGGCCATGCCGTATTCCTCGGTGGTGATCTGCTCGGGCAGCACCTTGAGGCCGCCGCGCGTGCGCACGTACTGGTAGGCGGCGGGCTTGCCGGTCACGGCGGCATCGGCGCGGCCGATGTCCACGAGGTTGAACATCTCCTGGTTCTTCTCGACTTCCATCAGCTGCACCTGCGGGAATTTTTCCTTGGTGTAGGCCACCGACTTGGTGCCCACCTGCACGCTGACCTTCTTGCCGTTGATGTCGGCCGGCGCCTTGATGGCCGTGTTGCCGTCCTTCACCATCACGACCAGGCCGCCCGCGTAGTAGGGCACGGTGAAGTCGACGACCTTCTTGCGCTCGTCGGTGATGTAGATGGCCGACACGGCCATGTCGAAGCGCCTGGAGACAAGGCCCGGCACCAGGCCCTTGAAGTCGATGTCGATCCATTCGATCTTGCGGCCCAGCGTCTTGCCGATGGCCTCGACCAGCTCCACGTCAAAGCCCGTGCGCTTGCCGTTCTCCACGAATTCCATCGGCGGAAAGGTGGCGTCGGTGGCCACGCGCAGCGGCTCGCCCTGCGCTTGCGCGGTGGCGGCAAAGCCGAAGAAGGCGAGGCTGGAGAGTGCGGCGGCAACGAGGGTGCGGCGGGTGTTCATGGGAAGGCTTCCGTAGGTTGAAGAAAAATCGGTGCGGCGGATGGACCGCTACTGCAGCGCGCGAGAGATGCGCGCCGCCGTGACGACGGTCATGTGAAGCAACGCAGCTTCCATGCCCTCGACGCGCGTGAGCGGCGCCATGAGCGTGATTGCGCCGCGCAGGCGCCGGCCCGGGCCGAGCACCGGTGCGCTGGCGCCCCAGACGCCGGCGTCGACCTCGCCGTGGGTCACGGCATGGCCGGCCTCGCGGATCGCGTCGAGCTCGGCGCCTCGCTCGGCGCGCCGCCCGGGACTCTCGCCGAGCGCATCGAGCAAGGCATCGCGCTGGTCGAGCGGCATGTGGGCCAGCAGGCACTTGGCGCTGGCGCCGTCGCGCGCCGGCACGCTGCGGCCGCGGTCGAAGGAGCAGCGCAGCGACTGCTCGCTGTCGATCATCTCGAGGCACACCACGCGGTCGTTCACGGCCGTGACCAGCGCCACGCTTTCATGGCTTTGCTGCGCGAGCGCGCGCATGTCGGCGCGCGCGGCCATGACGAGGTCGGAGTTGCCGTCGAAACCGCTCGCGAGCTGCACGCTCACCGGGCCGGGCGAATAGCGCCCGTCGGTCTCCATCACGAAGCCCCAGCGCCGCAGCACCGCGATCTGCCGGTACAGCGTGCTCTTGACGAGGCCCGTGGCCTGCACGAGCTCGGCCGCGCTCATCGCCGACTTGCTCTGCGCCAGCACCGACAGCACGCGCAGGGCGCGGTCGTTGTGGGCGGAAGCTTCGGGCATGGACGTCATCTGGGCCAATCGCGGGGCGTCGAAAGTGGATGCGGTGTGCAGTATCTTGTCCGCCGTTCCCACATCCAACCCTTCATTCCCACTGAGTGGGAATGAGCTTGCTTTTTCTTTCTACCTTCGTCTTACCGCCGCTTCACTCGCCGGTCAGCGCACCATCGGCAGCTTGAGCCCCTGCTTCTTCGCGGTGGCCACGGCAATGTCGTAGCCCGCGTCGGCATGGCGCATCACGCCGGTGGCCGGGTCGTTCCAGAGCACGCGTTCGATGCGCTTGGCTGCCGCATCGGTGCCGTCGCACACGATCACCACGCCCGAGTGCTGCGAATAGCCCATGCCCACGCCGCCGCCGTGGTGCAGGCTGACCCAGGTGGCGCCGCCGGCGGTGTTGAGCAGCGCGTTGAGCAGCGGCCAGTCGGAGACGGCATCGGTGCCGTCCTTCATGGCCTCGGTCTCGCGGTTGGGGCTGGCCACCGAACCGGTGTCGAGGTGGTCGCGGCCGATGACGATCGGCGCCTTCAGCTCGCCGTTCTTCACCATCTCGTTGAAGG
>Ga0209051_1000656_pt1 | contig 39150 bp, 43 predicted proteins | sample AraplaCvi_mMS_r2_2_FD_184286 | JGI IMG/M metagenome (GOLD analysis project Ga0209051, IMG submission 184286) | Arabidopsis root microbial communities from North Carolina, USA - plate scrape MF_Cvi_mMS_r2 (SPAdes) (version 2) | ecosystem: Host-associated > Plants > Roots > Endosphere | place...
CCGATGTAGACCAGCGTCAGCATCATGAACACGAAGGCTTGCAGCGTGATGATCAGGATGTGGAAGATGGCCCAGGCCGTGCCCGCGATGATGTGGCCGATGGCCAGGCCGATGCCGGTGGCCGACACGGACCAGGCACCGCCCATCAGGGCGATCAGCAGGAAGATCAGTTCGCCGGCGTACATGTTGCCGAACAACCGCATGCCGTGCGAGACGGTCTTTGCGATGAACTCGATCATCTGCATGGCGAAGTTGAAGGGATACAGCGCCCAGTGGTTGCCGAAGGGTGCGGTAAACAGCTCGTGGATCCAGCCGCCGGCGCCCTTGATCTTGATGTTGTAGAAGATGCAGATCAGCAGCACGGCCACCGACATGCCCATCGTCACCGAGAGGTCGGCGGTGGGCACGACGCGCAGGTAGGCGTGGTGCGGGTCTTCGCCCGCGATGCCGAAGACCTTGGCCCAGATCGCCGGGAACAAATCGACCGGGAACAGGTCCATTGCGTTCAGCAGGAAGATCCACACGAAGATGGTGAGGGCCAGCGGTGCGACGAACTTGCGGCTCGTGGCGTTGTGCACGATGCCCTTGGCTTGCTGGTCGACCATTTCAACCAGCAGTTCGACGGCGGCCTGGAAGCGCCCCGGAACGCCCGACGTGGCCTTGCGTGCAGCCAGCCAGAGCAACCAGCAGCCCAGGATACCCAGAGCGATGGAGAAAAACAGCGAATCGAAGTTGAAGACCGAAAGATCGGCCACACCTGCAGGCTTGGAGCTTTGCAGATGCGTCAAGTGGTGAACGATGTATTCACCAGCGGTCTGACCATGTTCCGCAGCGTTTTCAGCAGCCATTCCGTTACTCGTCTCGTTGTTGCCGGCGCCGGGGCGAGAACATCACCGCCAACCAGGCCGCCTTCATTGTCACCACCAGGCCGATCAGCATTGCTGGCCAGCTCAGCGCCGTTATCAGCCTTGGCGCGGCGATCAGCATCGCCACGGACAAGGCCATCTTGACCATTTCCCAGAGGAAGAACCCGAACACCGCAGTGCCTGGATTCAGGGAAGAGAACCTGCCGGTCAACCCGCGTGCGAACACCGCCGCCGGAATGACCACCGCGATCGCGCCGTAAGCGGCGGACCAACCCAGATTTTGCCTCCCCGTCAGTCCCCAGGCGGCCAGAGCCACCACCAGACCGACAACCAACTGCCCCGCGACCACCCGCCATGGGGAGACCGAAGGGTTCTTTGCCCGCAGTTCACGCGCCTCATCGGCGGTCAACGGCTTGAATTCTGCGTCGAGGTCTTCAGCGACCTCCGAGTCTTGACGGGCGATTTTTTTCATTTCGAATGAAGCCCGGATGACGACCCAGAATTTCTACAAAGCCATTGATTATAAGTAAAAACCCAGCCTGTCCCGCCACCTGCGCTGTCGCGCATGCAAATCGATGCCGCATTCCCTGACGCGAACCCGACGCGGCGCACGCAACCATAATTCCGGCATGCACCCTATCACCGATGCCCTGCCCGCCACGCTTTGTTACCTCGATGGCGAATACACCGCCCTGCGCGACGCGAAGATCAGCGTCCTCGACCGAGGCTTCATTTTCGGCGACGGCATCTACGAATACGTCCCCGTCTACTTCGGCCAGCCCTTCTGCTTCGAGGAGCACATGGCCCGCCTCGACCGCTCGCTCGCCGAACTGCAGATAGAAAACCCGCTGTCGCTCGCCCAGTGGCGCGAGATCGTGATGCGGCTGGTCGCGCCCGGCGGCGATGCACCCCAATCCGTTTACTTTCAGGTGACGCGCGGCGTGGCCCCGCGCGACCACGCGATGGTGCGCGGCATCCGCCCGACGGTGTTCGTGATGGTGAACCCGCTGCCGCCCATCTCCGATGCCATCCGCGCCAAGGGCGTGGCCTGCGTCACCGCGGCCGACTTCCGCTGGCAGAAGGCCCACATCAAGAGCACCAGCCTGCTGGGCGCCGTGCTTGCGCGCCAGATCAGCGTGGAAGCCGGCGCGACCGAGACCATCATGTTCCGCGACGAATGGCTCAGCGAGGCCTCGTCGAGCAACGTGTGGATCGTGAAGGACGGCAAGCTGATGGGCCCGCCGAAGAACAATCTGGTGCTGACCGGCATCCGCTACGGGCTGTTCGAGCGCCTGAGCAACTCGCTGGACATTCCATTCGAACTGCGGCGCATCTCCCGGGAGGAAGTGTTCGCCGCCGACGAGCTGCTGATCTCATCGGCCAGCAAGGAGCTGCTGCCCGTCGTCACCCTCGACGGGCAGGCTATTGGCAATGGCCGCCCCGGCCCCATCTACCAGAGCTTGTATGCGGCCTACCAGCAGGCCAAGCAACACAACGCACAGAAACACGGAGCCCCGGCATGACCGACAACACGACCACCACCGAAACCACCTCGATCCCCGATCCGCGCAAGGAATCGCTGATCGAGTACCCCTCGCCGTTTCCGATCAAGGTGATGGGCGCCAAGGTCGACGGCTTCGTGCACGCCATCACCCAGATCGCCGAGCGCTTCGACCCCACCTTCGACGCCACCACCGTCGAGCTGCGCGACAGCAAGGCCGGCAACTACCTCGGCGTGACCATCACCGTCACGGCCACCAGCCGCGAGCAGCTCGACGACATCTACCGCGCGCTGTCGGCGCACCCGATGGTCAAGGTCGTGCTTTGAGCCGCGAGTTGTCCGCACGGCAGGCCATTCCATGACAGACGCCGCCGCGACCGTCCCCGCCATCGAGCTGTGCCCGCTGGGCCGCGTCGATTACGCCGACACCTTCGCGGCAATGAAGCAGTTCACGCAGGAGCGCACAGCGGACACGCCCGATGCGCTGTGGATTTGCGAACACGCCCCGGTCTTCACGCAAGGCATCGCGGGCAAGCAGGACCACATCCTGAACCCCGGCGCCATTCCCGTCGTGCAGACCGACCGCGGCGGCCAGGTCACTTTCCACGGCCCCGGCCAGGTGGTGGCCTACCCGCTGATCGACCTGCGCCGCGCGGGCTACTTCGTCAAGGAATACGTCTATCGCATCGAGGAATCGGTGCTGCGCACACTGGCTCACTTCGGCGTCACCGGCCACCGCGTGGCGAGCGCGCCGGGCATCTATGTGCGGCTCGACGACCCGTTCTCGCACGCGATGCTGAAAGCATCGCCTTCAAACGGTTCGGCCCTCGCTGGTCCTCTGCCCGCGGGCGACCCGTTTCGCGGTCTCGGCAAGATCGCCGCGCTGGGCATCAAGGTGAGCCGCCACGCCACCTACCACGGCGTGGCGCTCAATGTCGAGATGGACCTCGAACCCTTCTCCCGCATCAACCCATGCGGGTATGCGGGGCTGCAGACGGTCGACCTTTCTACAATCGGCATCCAAACCACATGGGAAGAAGCCGCCACGGTGCTGAGCCAGAAGCTCGGCGCCTTCCTGGCGCCTTGACACACCAATGAGCACCACAGAAGTCGTCCGCGACGCCCAAAGCGCCGAAAACTACAACCCGCTGGCCAAGCAGAAGGCCGCGGCCAAGCTCTCGCGCATCCCCGTCAAGGTGGTGCAGCAGGGCGAGGTGCTCAAGAAACCCGAGTGGATCCGCGTCAAGGCCGGCAGCCCGACCACGCGCTTCTACGAAATCAAGCAGATCCTGCGCGAGAGCAACCTGCACACGGTCTGCGAAGAGGCCTCGTGCCCGAACATCGGCGAATGCTTCGGCAACGGCACGGCCACCTTCATGATCATGGGCGACAAGTGCACGCGCCGCTGCCCGTTCTGCGACGTGGGCCATGGCCGCCCCGACCCGCTCGACAAGGACGAGCCGCTCAACCTCGCGAAGACCATCGCCAAGTTGCGCCTGAAGTACGTGGTGATCACCAGCGTCGACCGCGACGACCTGCGCGACGGCGGCAGCCAGCACTTCGTCGACTGCATCCGCAACATCCGCGAGCTCTCGCCGATGACGCAGATCGAGATCCTCGTGCCCGACTTCCGCGGCCGCGACGACCGCGCCCTTGAAATCCTCAAGGCCGCGCCGCCGGACGTGATGAACCACAACCTCGAGACCGCGCCGCGCCTGTACAAGGAAGCGCGTCCCGGCAGCGACTACCAGTTCAGCCTGAACCTGCTGAAGAAGTTCAAGGCGCTGCACCCCGACGTGCCGACCAAGAGCGGCATCATGGTGGGCCTCGGCGAGACCGACGAGGAGATCCTGCAGGTCATGCGCGACATGCGCGCGCACGGCATCGACATGCTGACCATCGGCCAGTACCTGTCGCCGTCGGGTTCGCACCTGCCGGTGCGCCGCTACGTGCACCCAGACACCTTCAAGATGTTCGAGGAAGAGGCCTACAAGATGGGCTTCAGCCACGCGGCCGTGGGCGCGATGGTGCGCTCCAGCTACCACGCCGACCAGCAGGCAGGACACGTTCTGGCCGGCGCGCCCTCGCTCGATTGAACGCCGCGGCGACCGTCCCAGCGGCGGACGCGCCGCAGTCAGGCAGGCCGATGCACTTCCTGCTGGCCATGTGCTTCCTGGTGCATCGAACAGGCGCGGAAATGTTCACCCGCGACCTGGCGCTGTGGCTGCGCCGCCGCGGCCACGCCGTCACGATCTTTGCAACGGCCTTCGGGGACATGGCCGACGAACTGCGCTTTGCCTCGATTGCCTGCGTCACCGAACTGAGCGACATCGCGGCGCGGCCGAACGTGATCATCGGCAACACCCACCACGAGACGGTTCGCGCGCTGCTGCATTTCCACGACGTGCCGGTCCTCACGATCTGCCACGACCGAAGCGCCGAACACGGACGCCCGGCGCAGTTCACCCAGGTCGTATGCCATGTGGCCGTCGACGAGAACTGCGCGGAGCGCCTGGTGCACGAGTTCGGCATCGCGCGCGAGCGCATCGAGCTGATCCAGAACGGGGTCGATCTTTCGCGCTTTCCGCGGCGCAGCGAGCTGCCGGCCCGGCCCCGGACGGCGCTGGTCTTCAGCAACTACGCCTCGCACGACGCGCAGCTCGAGGAGATCCGCGCCGCCTGCGTGCAGCGCGGACTGTCGCTGGACGTGATCGGCAGCGGCACCGGCAACCACCTGCCCGACCCGGCCGAGGCACTCGGCCGCTACGACATCGTCTTCGGCAAGGGGCGCTGCGCCACCGAGGCACTGTGCACCGGCAACGCGGTGGTGGTGCTCGATCCGAGCGCGGGCATGGGCGAGATGGTGACGGCGGCCACCGCGGCCCACGCGCGGCGCTGGAATTTTGGCCGGGCGCTGCTGATCCGGCCGATCACGCGGGAGAACGTGGGCGCCGAGCTCGACCGCTACGACGCCGAGGATGCAGGCAAGGCCGGCGAATGGATGCGTGCGCATGGCGGCCTCGACGCAACGCTCGGCGCGCTCGAGCGCTGCGCGCAGGGCATGGCCCTGCAGCATCCCGTGATCGAGGTGCCCGCGAGCCAGCGGGCGAACGAGGTGGCCCGCTACATGGAGGACTGGATCCGGCGCGGCAACCCGTCGGCGGCGCATCTGGCTGTTGCGTCCTTGCAGCAGCACATCGGGTGGATCCAGCAGTCCTTCAACGACCATCAACGCATGCATCAAGCTCGAATCGACGCGCTGCAGGCAGAGCTACAACGCCAGGCCAAAGAGGCACGCCGGCAGACGGAGCTCGCCGCCATGCAGACCGCCGCGCAGGCCGCACAGGCGGCGCAATCGAACGCCGACTGCAACGCACGGCTGACCGAAGCCGAGCAGCAGACCCGGCAGGCGCGCACCGAACTCGCCCTGCTCCAGGCGCAGTTGCGCGAGGTCTACGCCAGCCGTTCGTGGCGTGTGACCGGACCGCTGCGGCGGGTGTCAACCCTCGTCCGGCCCGGCGGTCCACGCGCATGAAGGCGCTGGTGATCGCCGCCCATTCGGGGCACGAACTGTTGCTGTGGAAGTGGCTGCGCAACGAGCGGCCGGACTTCGTGGTGCTGACCAACGGCGCCGGTTCGAGCGGCGTGCCGCGGCTCGAACCGACGATCGACAACCTCGCACGCGCGGGGGCCCGCTGGATTGCGGATGTGGTGCAACCGGTTGCCGATGCCGACATCTACCGGGCGCTGCTCGAAGGCGACACGCGCCTGTTCACGCAGTGGGTGCACGCCTTGACGACGCATGTCGTCGAACAAGGCATCGACTGCATCGTCGCCGACGAAGCCGAGGACTACAACCCTTCGCACGACCTGTGCCGCCTGCTGGCCAACCAGGTCGCCGCGCACGCCGCGGCGCGCGGCCGCACGGTCGTTTCGCTCGGCTATCCCACCGTGGGCCATCCGAGTCCACCGGCACGGCTGGCTTCCGAGCGCCATGTCATGGTCGAGCTCGACGGCCCCGAGTTGCAGGCCAAGCTCGACGACATGCACGGTTACGCGCGCAGCTTCGGCGGCCAGCTGGAGCGCGAGCTGGCGGGCTTCATCGCCGAGTTCGGCGCCCAGGCTTATGGCCGGGAATGCCTCTTCGCCGCGCAGCCCACGCGCTATGAACTGGCGGAGGCGCCCGCCACCAAACCCGCCTTCGAAATCTTCGGAGAGGAACGCGTCGCGGCCGGCGTCTACAAGCACGTCATCCGCGGCGCGCATCTGCAGGCCGTGGCGGATCGGCTGCGCGACGCGATGCGATGACACATCCATCGATGCCTCGATGACCTTCACGACGCCCGCCAGCGACGACAGCCCGACCGCCATCGCCGCCGACACGGCAGCCGCGAGCCCGGCCGACGCCGCACTGGCCCATGCGATCGTGGGCCTTGGCCGCTTCGGCAGCATCCACGCCCGAAAGCTCCTCGCCCTGCGCGGCTTCCAGCTGCGCGCCCTCGTGGATTGCTCGTCGTCGGCCCGCGCCGGCGCGGAACTCGCGGCGCTGCCATTGCTGTCCAGCCTTGACGACCTACCGCCGGGCATCGCGTCGGCCACCGTTGCCACCAGCGACGACGCGCACGCCGAGCTTGCCCTGTCGTTGATGCGGCGTGGCTGCCACGTGCTGGTCGAAAAGCCGCTTTGCATCGACCGGCACGACGGTGCCCTGATGATCCGCACGGCGCGGCAATGCGGCGTGACCCTGAGCACCGGCCACATCGAGCGCTTCAACCCCGTGTTCGACGCCGTGCTCCTCGCCCGGCTGCGCAATGCCGCGGCAAGCCACCGCCAGGACCAGCGTCCGTTCATGCGGTTTCGCCGCTATTCGACGCGCATTGCCATGGCCAGGGAGAGCGTGCTGGACCTGATGGTGCACGACCTCGACCTGTTCGCCTGGCTGTGCGCGATTCCCGCGGAAGCGCCAATGGAAGTGCTCGCACGGCACATCGATGTGCACAGCGTGCGCGCGCGCGTGCGGCTGGGCACGTTGGTCGCCGAATTCGAGAGCGGCTACGCCAGCACGCCGGCGATCGCTCAATTGCAGGTGTGCGATGGCCACCGGGAGCAGTTGCTGGACCTGCGCAGCGGCGCGCGTTCGACGACAACGACGACCGGCGACGACGCCCTGGCACGGCAGTACCACGGCTTCAGGCGCGCCATCCTGGGCCAGGCCAGCCGCGTCGCCTCGGGTGCCGATGGCCTGGCGGCCGTGACCCGGGCTTGCCAGGTACTGCACGCATGAAGATCCCGCTGTTCCGGTCGGCCGCATCTGCCGAGCCGAAAGCGGCGCACCTGGCCCAGTCCCTCGCCGCAGTGCTGCGCAGCGGCGTGTACATCCTCGGTCCGCAAGCCGAGGCTTTCGAGGCACGGCTGTCCGGCCTGCTGCAAGGCCGCGAGACCGTGGCCGTGGGATCGGGCTCCGAAGCGCTTCTGCTGGCCTTCAAGAGCCTCGGCATCGGAAGCGCGGGCGGAGGGGCCGCGCTGGACGAGGTCCTGCTGCCGAGCTACACCTTCGTCGCCTGCGCGGAAGCGGTGCTCGCTGCGGGCGCGCGGCCGGTCTTCGTCGACAGCGCGCCGGACGACTTCCTGCCGACGCTCGCGCATTTCCGCGACGCCCGCACGCCACGCACCCGCGCGATCCTCGCGGTCGGCCTCTTCGGCGACCCGAGCGGCCTGCCCGAACTGGCCGCCTACTGCCGCGACGAGAAGCTGTGGCTGATCGAAGACGTGGCGCAATGCCTGGGCGCCCATGCCGCCGGCACCTGGGGCGACGCCACGGCGATGAGCTTCTATCCGACCAAGACCCTCGGCGCCGCCGGCGACGCCGGTGCGCTGGCCTTCAGGGATCCGCAGCACGCCCGCAAGGCCCGGCTGCTGCGCAACCACGGCTACGCCGACGGCCGGCACCACTGCCTCGGGCACAACAGCCGCATGGACGAATTGCAGGCCTGCCTGCTCAATGCCGCACTGGACGACTTTCCGGACAACATCGCGCGACGGCGCGCCATCGCAGCGCGCTACATGGCGGCCTGGGCGGACTGTCCGATCGGTTTGCCGCGAGACTCGGCGGGCCACGCGTGGAACTATTTCGTCGTCACCCTGCCCGGCCCCTGCGAACGCGCGGCCTTCGCGGCGCGGCTGGCCGCATCCGGGATCGCAACCCGGGTCTACTACGAGCAACCGCTGCACCGGCACGAGGCGCTGCGGCCCTGGCACGGCACCGGCGCCCTGCCGCACAGCGAAAAACTGGCCGGCTGTTCGCTCGCATTGCCGCTCTATCCGATGCTCGGCGACGAGGAAATCGAGTACATCATCGGCGTCGTACGGCAAGCTTCCGGCGCATAGCGGCGGCCAACGCCGCGGGACCACATCGAAAGGGAGAACGGATCAGATGGCCACCATCCTGACCACGCTGGCCACACGCCCCGTCGAGGGCCTGGTCGAGAACCACGCAGCCTATGCGCGCCGGTACGGCTACGCGCACCGCATCGCCGACAGCACCCACGTGTGGGGTCCGCGCCAGCCGGTCTTCTTCCGCTATCACGCGATCTACCAGCACCTGGCGCAAGCCGACGAGGGCAGCCTGCTGCTGGTGCTCGACCAGTTCGCGGTCGTCTACTGGCCCCGACCGCTGGAAGAGGCGTTCGACGGCATCGACGCGCTGGTCTGCGCGCAACCCGACGACGACGCGCTCTGCAACACCAGCATGCTGCTGCTGCGCAACACGGCTGCGGTGCGCGAGCAGGTGCGCCAGTTGGTCGATCATGTCTCCCACTGGTCAGTGCGCATCCTGGAGGACAACGAGCAGCCCGAGAACGCGCTGGTCGCCCATGTCTTCCCGCCCCGCCCCTGCGCCCTTCCCCTGCCCAACGGCATCCACGCCAACGTGCAGGCCAACTGGCCCGCGGGCAGCTACTACGAATCGATCCAGGGTGTGCGCCCGCTGGTGGCCAGCGACGCGCCCACCTGGCGCCGCACAGGCGCCGCAAACCAGTGGACGCCGGCGCTGGACTACGACTTCCGCGGCGTGCAGAACCTCGTCGAGGACGCCGCGGCCCTGGCCGCCGGCGAACGCCCGCCCTTCCTCGTGCTCGCCGAGACCGCGCCACCGCCCGGCGACGACCTGCACCTGAACCCCGGTGCGCGCATCGCCTTCGTCAGCATCTACACGCACCACATCGCCAGCTATGGCCGCATCCACGAAGAAAGCCTCGCGCGCTACTGCCTGCGCCATGGCTACGGCTACCACCTCTACCGCAAGGTGCCCGACTTTGCCAACGGGCTGACGGGCTCGTGGGCCAAGCCGCACGTCATGCGGCGCCACCTCGCGGAGCACGAGTTCCTGCTGTGGATCGATGCGGACATCCTGGCCATGAACCAGTCGCTGCGCATGGAGCCGCTGGTCGACGGCCGGCAGGCGCTGGTGGGCAACGACCACACGGCCTGGAACATGAACTCCAGCGTGGTCGGCGTGCGCAACACGCCCGCGATGCACGCGCTGGTGGAAGACGTCTGCCGGCAGATCGAGGCCGCGCCCGACCGCTCGTCGGTGCACGCCAACGGCGGCGACCAGACCTACTTCGCGAATGTCTTCAATGCTCACGGCCTCGTCACCGAAGCCCAGGTGGTGGACACGCTGTCGCTGGACGCGCCTGCGATCTACGCGACCACCGACAGCCACTTCGTGCATTTCCCGACGCAGCTGACGCCGCAGCGTGCGGCATCCATGCACTTCTGGAACCAGCGCAGCCTGGCGCGCGATGCGCATGAGCGCGGCGGCGACACGGCGCAGCCCGAGCCCCCTGCGTCGTCCCGCTGACCGGGCCGCGCGGCCTCAACCGCGCGTGGCGTTTTCCTTCATCTTCGCCAGCGCGATGGCAATCGCCGCGCCACCCAGCGTCTTGATCAGCCCCGAGTGCTGCGCATAGAACCGGCTCACCTCGTCGATCAAGCCCGCGTGCTGCTGCTCGGCATGCGCGGCGATTTCGGTCACCTGCGCAGGCGACAGCTGCGAGGCCTGGTCGGGCGTGACCTGCGTCTGCCCCGGCTGCAGCATGCGGCCGAGCACGCCGCCGGCCAGCGCCGAGGCCGCTGCCGGGCCCAGCGTGGCCAGGATCTGGTTGAGCACGCCGGCCTGCTGCTGCGGCGACGACTGGCCGAACAGCTTGCCCACCATGTCGCCGAAAGGCGGCGTCTGGTCGGAGCGCATGGCAGCGGCGAGCCCCGCACCGACTTCGTCGGTCGATGCTTGCTGCGTGACCTTGTCGAGGTGGGCCTCGGGGCTGTCGTTGCCGCCGATGGCCTGCTGGAGGATGTCGAGTAAACCCATGGAGATCTCCTTGTTACCGGGTCACGAGATGCCAGACCCCGAGCAGCAGGGCCGCGCCGATCACCGAGGCGATGAAGCCGGCGCCCGCGCCCGCAGCGTACAGCCCCAGGGCCTGTCCTGCATAGGTCGCCACCAGCGACCCGGCAATGCCCAGAATCACGGTGAGGATGAACCCCATGGAGTTGTTGCCCGGCAGGATGGCGCGGGCGATCAGCCCCGCGATGAAGCCGATCAAGATGGTCCAGATGATGTGCAAGAGAGACTCCCTGTCTATTGAAAAAAGATGACGCGGGATCGTTGCCCGCCCATCCTGAGCGCGGCCTGACGGTACGCCCTCCGACAGCCGCGCGGTCGCCAAGGAGCTGGCCGAAAGCGGCAGCATTTCGCTATCCTGCCGGCTGCTCAAGAAGAAGGAATGACCTTGCAAACGCACCCTGCCGTTCAAGCCGAAATGGAACACGCTTTCGGCGCCATTGCCGATCTGGTCCGCCTCCATGCGCAACACACGCCCGACCACGCCGCGCTGGCCGATGCCGGGCGCACGCTGGACTACCGCGCACTCGACGCGCTCATGGACCGCGTCGCGGCCAGCCTGCAGCGCGACGGGCTCCAGCCCGGCGATGCCATCGCCATCTGCGCCTCGTCGTCGGTGAACTACGCGGCGGTGTTCCTGGGCGCGCTGCGCGCGGGCGTCGCGGTGGCCCCGCTGGCGCCCGGCTCCACGCCCGCCAGCCTGGCCCGGATGATCGAGGACGCCGATGCGCGCATCCTGTTCAGCGACGCCTCGGCCGCCGAGGTGATCGGGCCGGCGAAGGAAGGCGGCATTGCACGCGTCGCGCTCGACGGCTCGAACGTGGGCCGCGACATCGAAAGCTGGCTCGCGCCGGCAGGTGCGCAACCCAAGGCTGTGGAGACGCAGCCTTCGTGGCCCTTCAACATCATCTATTCGTCGGGCACCACGGGCGAGCCCAAGGGCATCGTGCAGGGCCACGGCATGCGCTGGGCCCACGTGCAGCGCGGCGCCAAATATGAATACGGTCCCGACACCGTCACGCTGCTGTCGACGCCGCTGTACTCCAACACCACGCTGGTGGTGTTCTTCCCCACCATCGCCTTCGGCGGCTGCGTGGTGCTGATGCCCAAGTTCGACGCGCTCGGCTACCTACAGCTGGCCGAGCAACGCCGCGTGACGCACACCATGCTCGTGCCGGTGCAGTACCAGCGGCTGATGGCGCATCCGCGCTTCGACGCGCACGACCTGTCGTCGTTCCGCTTCAAGTTCAGCACCAGCGCGCCCTTCAACGCCGCGCTCAAGGCCGACGTGCTCAAGCGCTGGCCCGGCGGGCTGATCGAGTTTTACGGCATGACCGAGGGCGGCGGCACCTGCATCCTGGAAGCACACCTGAACCCGACCAAGCTGCACACGGTAGGCCAGCCCGCCGAGGGCAGCGACATCCGCCTGATCGACGAGGAAGGCAACGAACTGCCGCGCGGCAACACCGAGGTGGCCGGCGAGGTGGTGGGCCACTCGGGCGGCATGATGACCGGCTACCACCGCCAGCCCGAGAAGACGCGCGAGGCCGAATGGTTCGATGCCACCGGCAAGCGCTTCATCCGCACCGGCGACGTGGGCCGATTCGACGCCGACGGCTTTCTCACGCTGTTCGACCGCAAGAAGGACATGATCATCAGCGGCGGCTTCAACATCTACCCGAGCGACCTCGAGTCCGTGCTGCGCGGCCATGCGGCGGTGGCCGATGTGGCCGTGATCGGCGTGCCGTCGGAGCAATGGGGCGAAACGCCGGTGGCCTTCGTGGTGCGCCGCGAGGGCGACAGCACCACCGAAGACGCGCTGCTGCAATGGACCAACGCCCAGCTCGGCAAGACGCAGCGCCTGGCACGGCTCTCCTTCATCGAGGAGCTGCCGCGCAGCGCCATCGGCAAGGTGCTCAAGCGCGAACTGCGTGAACGCGGTGGATGAAATCCCTTCGCGGTCAGCTGGTCTTTTTCTGGGTGCTTCTGTTCGGCATGTGCGCCGCACTGGCCGTGGTGATGCTCACGCTCTACCGCAGCAGTGCCGGCGCGCAAGTGGCTGCGGGGCGCGCTGCGACCGAGCAGTCGTGCCGCGCGATCGCGGCGCGCTATGCCAGGTCGGCGGCCGCACCTTCCTCGGCGCAGCCGCAGGTCGATCTGCTGCAGGTGCTGCTGCAGCTGGTGCTGATCGAGGCGCCCCATGTCGAGGGCGGCGTGTGGCAGGCCGCCGGCGGGCAGTTGGCCTATGCCTACCCCACCTACGAAGGCAGCGGCGTCAAGCGCGACGTGCCCGCGGCCGAGCAGCCGCTGATCGCCGAGCTGGCGCAGCTCGCGACGCGCACCCGGCAGCCGCAGACCGATGTGGTGCGCGGCAGCCGTGAGGCACTGATCGTCTCGGCCTGCCCGCTGGCCGCGCCGGGCAACGACCTGGCGGCGTGGACCATGACTCGCACCAGCAGCGGCGCGCTGGCCGCGCAGGACAGCCTGCGCACCGGCCTGGGCGTCCTGCTGGCGCTGGTGCTGGCGTCGGGCCTTTGGCTCGGCTTCATCCTTCGACGCGGGCTGCGCCATGTGCAGCGCCTCGAAACCCGGCTCGCGCAGGCCGATGCGGACGGCGATGCCATGCCCGAGCTGCCGCGCACCGGCGTGCGCGAACTCGACCGCATCGTCGACGGCTTCAACCGCTACCGCCTGCGCTTCGAGGAGGCGCGCATGAACGTGCGCGCGGCCGCGCAGCAGCACAGCCGCGACCAGCGCCTGGCGGCACTCGGCCGCATGACCGGCGGTATCGCCCACGAGATCCGCAACCCGATCGCCACGATGCGGCTGAAGGCCGAGAACGCACTGGCCGCCGCGCCCGAGCGGCAGGGCCAGGCGCTGCAGGTCATCGTCGGGCAGATCGACCGGCTCGACGGCCTCGTGCAAAGCCTGCTCGCGCTGGTGCAGCCGGTGGCCCTCGCACCGGCCGAGGTGGCGCTTCATCGCTGGCTCGAAGAGCGCGTGGCCGCCGTCGCGCCGAAGGCAGCGGCGGGCGGCGTGCAGATCTCGCTGCATCACGACTTGCCCGCCAGTGCCGTGTTCGACCCGGTGCACCTTGCGCGTGCCGTCGACAACCTGCTCGACAACGCCGTGCGCCATGCGCCGCGCGGCGGCCATGTGGTGCTGTCCGTCGTGCAGCCCGATGCGCGCATGCTGCTCATCCGCGTGGACGACGACGGCCCGGGCGTACCCGAATCGCTGCAGGCCAGCCTCTTCGAGCCCTTTGCCACCGGCCGCGCCGACGGCACCGGGCTGGGCCTGGCGCTGGCGCGCGAAGTGGCGCTGGCGCACGGCGGCGAGCTGCATCATGTGCCCATGCAACCGGGCACCCGCTTCGAACTGGAGCTTCCATGGCGCACCTCCTGATCGTCGACGACGACAACGCCTTCCGCGACACGCTCGCCGAAACACTGCAAGGCCTCGGCCACGGCGTGGTGGCGACGGCCAGCGGCGCCGAGGCGCTGGAAACGCTGTCGTCATCGCGCGAGGGCTTCGACGCCGTGTTCCTCGACCACCGCATGGCCGGCATGGACGGCCTGCAGACGCTCGCGGCCATGCAGGCCACCCTAGTGCGCCTGCCGCCGGTGATCGTGCTCACGGCGTTCGCGAGCGCGGGCAACACCATCGAGGCGATGCGCCTGGGCGCCTTCGATCACCTGGCCAAGCCGATCAGCCGCGAGGCGGTGCGCGAGGTGCTGGAACGCGCGCTGCAGCAGCACGCGGCAGCGTCGCCCTCCGGTGTGCCGCAGGACGACGACGGCAGCGACCTGATCGGCCCGAGCCACGCGATGCGCGAGGTGCACAAGCGCATCGGCCTGGCCGCCGCCAGCGCGATGCCGGTGCTGGTCCTCGGCGAAACCGGCACCGGCAAGGAAATGGTGGCGCGCGCGCTGCACCGCCATTCGGCCCGCGCCGACCGGCCTTTCGTGGCCGTCAACTGCTCGGCGATTCCGAAGGAGCTGCTCGAAAGCGAACTCTTCGGCCACGTGCGCGGCGCCTTCACCGGCGCGACCGGCGAGCGCCCCGGCTGTTTTCGCGCGGCCGATGGCGGCGTGCTGCTGCTCGACGAGATCGGCGACATGGCACTGGACGTGCAGGCCAAGATCCTGCGCGCGCTGCAGGAGGGCGAGGTCACGCCGCTGGGCAGTCACCGGACGGTGAAGGTCGACGTGCGCGTGATCGCCGCGACGCACCGCGACCTGGCCGCCGCCGTGCGCGAGGGGCGCTTTCGCGAAGACTTGCTGTACCGGCTCGACGTGCTGTCGATCCGCATGCCGCCGCTGCGCGAGCGGCTGGCCGACATCATCCCGCTGGCCGAGCACTTCCTGCGCCGCGCGGCCGCATCCGATGCGCCGAAGGCGCTGTCGGCCGAGGCCGCGCAACGGCTGCTGAGCCACCCATGGCCCGGCAACGTGCGCGAACTGCGCAACGTGATGGAGCGCTGCCATGCGCTGGTACGGCACCGCGTGATCGGCGCGGCGGACCTGGCCATCGGACCCGGGGCCGCGCCACGCGGCGAAGCGTCCGACACCGTGCCGGCCGAGTGGCTCGAAGGCGAACTGCCCGCCGCCGTCGAAAAGCTCGAGCGCCTGCTGATCGCCCACGCGCTGGCCCAGACGCAGGGCAACCGTGCCGAGGCCGCACGCCGCCTGGGCATTCACCGTCAATTGCTCTATCGCAAGCTGACGCAGTACGGGATCGACTGAGGCGAAGCGTCCGGAAAGCGGACGCCTGGTGTCCCCGGATCATGCGGCTGCCGCCCACACGGCGCGCGCAAGTCATTGATTTCAAAGGGTTCATGCGCTGGCACGTTGTGTGAGATGTCCATGGGGTCTCCATTCCACAAGGAACCGCTCATGACCTCCCGCCTCGCCCTCACCGCCGCCGCCTGCCTGCTGGCCGGCAGCGCCGCCTTCGCCCAACGGCCACCCGCGCCGCCGCACGGACCCATGCCCCCGCCGCACGGCGCCATCGCATTTCAGGCCGAGATGGTTGCCACCGGCCGCGTGCAGCAATGGCTGATCAACCCGAACGGCGAGGCCGATGGCCTTCTGCTGTCCGATGGCACGCAGGTCGCCTTTCCACCGCACCTCTCGGCCGCCATGATGCAGATGCTCAGGCCCGGCGACACGGTGCAGGTCAGCGGCTGGCGCGCCCCCAGCGTGCCGGTGGTGCGCGCGCAGACCATCGGCGCCAACGGCCGCAGCGTAACCGACCAGCCGCCGATGCCGGGCATGGCCCCGCCGCCGCTGCGCGACCCGGGCACGCTCGTCGCCATGTCGGCGGGGGGCCGCATCGAGCGCCTGCTGTACACCGACCGCGGCGACGTGCACGGCGTGGTGCTCGCCGACAAGACCATCGTGCGCTTCCCGCCGCACATCGGCGCGATGTACGGCGCCCAGCTGCAACCCGGCGCGCAGCTGCATGCGCGCGGCTGGGGCACGCGCGGCGCACAAGGCACCGCGCTGGAAGCGACGAGCCTCGGCCCGAGCGCCGACACGGTGCGCGAAGTGTTCGGCGGGGCCGGTGTCCCCTGGGGTCCGCGCGGCGCCGGTCCCATGCCGCCCGCCGCGCCGATGATGATGCCGCCTCCGCCGGCGCCGGCGCCCGCTTCCTGATCCCTCGCACCGGCCCGCCATGACCACCACCGCTCCCTCCCGCCGCAGCCTGCGCGCCCTCGACGCGCTCGTCTTCTTCGCGCCCGACATCCAGGGCGGCGTCGGTCCGTTCCTGATCGTCTTCATGGCCGGCACGCTGGCCTGGGATCCGCAGCGCATCGGCACCGTGATGTTCGTCTCGGCGCTGGTCGGGCTGGCGATGCAGGCGCCGGCCGGCGCGCTGATCGACAGCGTGCGGCACAAGCCGCGCTGGATCGCCGGGGCCATCGCGCTCATCGCGAGCTGCCTCGTGGTCATGGCGAATTGGCCGGGATACGGCGTCATCCTCGCGGGACAGTCGCTGATCGGCGCGGCCGGCACGCTGGTTGCGCCCGCCATCGCCGCCACCAGCCTGGGCATGGTGGGCCGTGCGGGGCTGGACGCCCGCGTCGGCCGCAACGTCGCGATCACGGCGGCCGGCACGGTGCTGTGGGCGCTGGGCACCGGCTGGGTGGGCCATGCCTTCGGGCCGCATGCGATGTTCTTCTATGCGGTGGCGATGGCGCTGCCGACCATCGCGGCGGCGCTCGCCATCCGCCACCGGGACATCGACCTGCGCCTTGCGCGCGGCGCCGATGCGCAGGCCGGCGGTGCACCCTCCACGGCGCGCTGGCACGACCATCGCCTCTTCGTGCTGCTGGCCTGCGCCTTCCTGTTCCACCTGGCCAATGCCGCGATGCTCACGCTGGTGGCGCAAAAGGTCGGCAAGCAGTCCGGCAGTTCGGCCACGCTGTGGCTCTCGGGCGGCGTGATCGTCACGCAGCTGGTGACCATCCCGATCGGCCTCGCGGTCGGGCGCTGGGCGCCGCGGCTCGCGCGCAAGCCGATCTTCCTGGTCGGCTTCGCGGTGCTGCCGGTGCGCGGGCTGCTCTACCTGCTGGCCGACAGCCCTGCCGTGCTGCTGGCGCTGCAGGTGCTCGACGGCATCGGCGCGGCCATCTTCGGCGCCATGTTCACACTGATGATCGGCGACCTGACGCGCGGCAGCGGCCACTTCAACTTTGCGCTCGGCCTCGGTGGGGCCTGCGTGGGGCTGGGCGCTGCGCTCAGCAACCTGGTCGCGGGCACGGTCGCGCACCTGGCCGGCTACGGCACCGCATTTGTCATGCTCGCGGGCATTGCGGCCGGTGCCCTGACGCTGTTTGCCCTGGCAATGCCCGAAACTCGCCACCGGCCTCGTTCTTCTCCCGCGAACGCGCCGGCCGCCTCCGCCCTGACCACCACCGCCCCATGACCAAAGACACTGCGCCCGCCCTGCCTCCTGCCTCCCCCGACGACAACGCCCCGTTGCCGCACGAAAGCGGCGGCAATGGCCTGCTCTGGGTGCTGCTGGTGGTGGCTGTGGTGTTCGCCTTCTTGCGGCCGCGCGCACCGATGGACTGGCTCCAGCTGGTCGACTGGCAGACCGTGGGAGCCCTGGCCGGGCTGCTCGCGATCACACAGGGGGTGGAGAGGAGCGGCATGCTGCAATCGGCCGCGCAGCGCCTGCTCGCACGCACCACCGACCTGCGCCAGCTCGCGCTGCTGCTCACCGCCACCGCCGTCGTGCTGTCGGCGCTCGTCACCAACGACGTGAGCCTGTTCCTGCTGGTGCCGCTCACGCGCGTGCTGGCCACGCAGGCGCACCTGCCGCTGGCGCGGCTGGTGGTGCTGGAAGCGCTGGCGGTGAACGCGGGCTCTGCCCTCACGCCCATCGGCAATCCGCAGAACCTGTACCTGTGGCACCGCACCGGCGAGAGCTTCGGCGGCTTCATGGCCATGATGGCGCCCACGGTGCTCGTCATGCTGCTCTGGCTGGTCGTGGCCGTGTGGCTGCTGGCGCCGCGAACGCCGATCGCGCTCAAGCCCGCCGCCGAGCCCACCGCGGTACGGCCGCAACTGCTGGCGCTGTCGGGCGTGCTGTTCGTGGGCTTCGTCGTCGCGCTCGACCGGCACTGGCTGCTGGCGGGCCTGGCGGTGGTGTTCGGCGCCTACCTGCTGTTCCAGCGCCGCGTGCTGCGCGATGTCGACTGGGCGCTGCTGGCGATCATCGCGCTGATGTTCGTCGACCTGCGCCAGCTCGCCGAGCTGCCGGCCGTGGCCGCGACCGTGGGACAGTGGCCGATTGCCGAAGGCTGGCGCGCGTACTTCGCGGCCATCGTCACCTCGCAATTCATCAGCAATGTGCCGGCCACCATCTTGCTGGACCGCTACGTGCACGACCTGCCCGCGCTCGCGGCCGGCGTGAGCGTGGGCGGCTTCGGCTGCGTGCTGGGCTCGCTGGCCAACCTGATCGCACTGCGGCTGGCCAAGGTGCCGCACGGGCTGCGCGAGTTCCACCGCATCAGCATTCCGTTTCTGATCGTGTGCGCGGCGTCGGCGGTGCTGCTGCGGCTCGGTTGATGGCGCCGCGCGCGCCTTCAGGAGCCTGAAGGCCGGCAGTTGTCCGCCTCGAAGAGGCTGCGCGGACAATACGCAAGAACATGTACACCCCTGCCTCTTCCCTGCCGACGAGCCACGCACTCTCGCTGCGCAACTACGGCGACTCGCACGGCAGCCACGCGCACGACCATTTCCAGGTGCTGATCGGCCTCGACGGCGTGCTGGAGATCGAAGTGGAAGGCCGCGGTGCCGGCGTCGGCGTGGGCGAGGCGCAGGTGGTCGCACCCGGCGAACGGCACGACTTCAGCGCGCGCAAGCAAGGCAGCGTGTGCCTGGTGCTCGACACCACGCACACGGCATGGGCCCGCTGCACCGAGCGCGCACCGCCCGACGCGCCGCAGCTGCACACGCTGGCGCGCTACCTGGCGCAATGCCTGCGGCAGCCGCAGGCCTCGGCCCTGGCCCTGCATAACGGGCCCGCGCTGCTGCTGGAGGCCTGGAACCCCGCGCCGCTCTCTCATTCGGATTCACGCCGCCGTCGCATCGACTGGCCTGTGCTCGCCGACTGGGCCCGCGCCCGCTGGCACGAACCGCTGGGCGTGGCCGACCTGGCCGGTGCCGCCTGCCTCAGCCCGAGCCAGTTCGCGCAGCGCTGCCGCGACGAACAGGGCATGGGCGCGATGCACTGGCTGCGCTCGCTGCGGCTGGCGCATGCGCGCGAGCTGCGGCTCGGCGGAATGAGCGTGGCCGAAACGGCGCGCCTAACGGGCTATCGCTCGCCATCGGCGCTCACGGCAGCGCTTCGGCGCTGACTTCGGCATTTCTCCCTCCCCCGCTGGGGGAGGGCCGGGGTGGGGGCACGGCGGCGTCGAAAACGGCGCAGCACCTGCTCCAAGGCCTGCCCCCATCCCGACCTTCCCCCAGAGGGGGAAGGAGCAAGACCCAATACCGTCGTTGCGCGACGACGAACCGTCATTGCACGACGACCTCATCGCATAGCCTCGGCCTCCATGTCGTCGACCGTCTACGCCCTTCTCGCCATCGCGCTCTGGACCACCCTCGCCTCGCTCGGCACGGCCTTGTCCCACCTGCCCCCGTTCCTGCTCACCGGCCTCGCGCTCATCATCGGCAGCGTGCCGAGCTGGCCGCTCGTGCTGCGCGACCGCCGCGCATGGAAGGTGCCGCCGCGCACGCTGGCGCTGGGCATCTACGGGCTGTTCGGCTATCACTTCCTGCTGTTCATCGCGCTGCGCTACGCCCCGCCGGTCGAGGCCAACCTGGTCAACTACCTGTGGCCGCTGCTCATGGTGGTGCTGGCGCCGGTGCTGCTGCCGGGCGTGTCGCTGCGGCCGCTGCACCTGGTGGCGGGCTTGCTGGGCTTCGCGGGCGCGGCTGCCGCGATCCTCGGCGCAAGGGTTGGCGCCACGGCCGTCGCCGGCTACTGGGGCTTCCTGCCGGCGCTGGCCTCGGCTTTCGTCTGGGCCAGCTACTCGCTGTGGACGAAGCGCGTCGCGGCCTTCCCGACCTCGGCGATCGGCCTGTTCGGGCTGGTCTCGGGCCTGCTCTCGCTGGCCTGCCATGCGGTGCTCGAACCTTCCGTGGCGCTGTCGGGCCGCGACTGGCTGCTGCTCGTGCTGTGCGGCCTCGGTCCGCTGGGCGCGGCCTTCTTCGTGTGGGACATGGCGCTCAAGCGCGGCGACGCACGGCAGATCGGCATCCTGAGCTACATCACGCCGCTGGGCTCGACCGCGCTGCTGCTGCTCGTCACCGGCAGGCCGCTGACCTGGACCATCGCGCTCGCGGCCTGGCTCATCATCTCGGCCGCGATCATGGGCACGCGCGCACGCTGAATCAGGCTGTATCCGACGGATTGCCCGCATTTTTCTGGCTAGAGTGGGGGCCAAGGAAAAAAAGGAGCCAATTCCCATGGACAGCAAGAGCAAGAGCGAGGATTTCGAGATCACGCCCAAGCTGGTGTTTGACCTGAACCTGGCGCTGTACCTCGACCTCGTGGCCGCGCTGGAGGGCGCGGGCGCCGTCACCTACCGCCAGATGGCGGCCCGGGTGCTGAACATCAGCATGGACGCGCGCAGCGACGGCGAGACCGGCCTGTCGACGGTGCTCGAAGGCATCGCCAAGGGTTTCGCGGGCCACGGCGAAGGGCTGTCGATCGAGCTGCTGAAGGCCGCGCGCGGCCTGCGCGAGGACGAGGCGATGGGCGACATTCCCATGCGCCCCGACGAAAACTGAGCGCTGGCTATTTGTAGTCGAGGGTGAAGGTGGCCGTGCCGTCCGCACGCCCTGGTGTCACCTTGTTGCCCGTCTGGTAGTAGCGCGCGGTGTACGGCAGCACATAGTCGCCATTCTTCGATGGGCCGACCAGCGTGTCTTCGCCGAACGCGACCGGCAGGCTCTGGTTGTCGACCACCTGGATGCCGACGCCGGTGGCAGTGCCTGTGCCGCCCTGCGTGATCTTCAGCACGCCTCGTTCGTTCGACGGGTCCGGCGTGGCATCCATGCGCAGGTGGACGGTGTTCTGCATGTTCTGCCCCGCCTGGCAGTTGAGCTTGATGTTGAAGTTGCGGTCTCCGGTGGTGGAGCCCCTGCCCTTGAAGTTGCTCTGGGGCACCCTTCCGAACTGCACCGAAATGTTCCGGGAGCCCAGATCCACCGAGCATGACGGCGTGACGATGGTGATGCCATTGCCGGAGAGCACGGTGGTCAGCATCGACACACCGTCGCCGTCACCGTGGTAGCGGGTATAGGTCCCCGAGGCCAGTGGCCCGTTTCCGGTAGCGGCCGCTGTTTTTATCAGCTCGACCTGGAACTGCGTTCCCAGCGGAAAGTAGATGTAGACGGGTCCACGCGGAAGCCGGTGCGGGTAGTTCACGGTCAGCGTTGCGTCGATCACTCGCGACAAGCGGATGCCGATACCTGGCACCGCCGTCGAGTAGGTCGTCGGATCGCTCGGCATGGGTGCTCCCTGCAGCATCTCCCCGATGAGCGTGCCGCCGCCACGGGTGCAGTCGAACATGTACTCCGCGGTGCCCCTGGTTGGAATAGGAAACACCTTCCTCGCAATCACGGCTCCGACAGGCAGATCATTGGAAATGATCACTTTGCCCATGTCCATGGTGATGAACTTCTCCGCCGTGCCTGGGTAGCGCGTGCACGCCGCCCAGGCGCCTTGCGCGCCGAGCAGCGCCACCGCTGCCGCAACGGCGATACGCATGAGGCCAGAAGAAATGCTGTGGCTCATTCCGTTCCCTTTGGTTGTTTGTCGTTTGGCGTGGGGGCGGCTGTGGCGGTGGCGTCGCATTGGCCGCTCAGCTCGTGGATCGGCGGTGGGTTCTTTTCTTCGGGAAGGCTGTAGCGCACGACGCACTGGTCGGTCTTGCCAGTCCCCCAACGCACGGTCAGGCGGCCGGTGCTGCCTGCGCCAGTGACGAAAGCCTGCCCCTCGGGACCGACGATGCCGACCTCCTGGCCCGCCTCGTTCTCGACCTTCGAGCCCAAGGGCAGCATGCGGCCTCCCGGGTCGGTCAGCGTCATCAGCAGGCGGAAGCCCACCGAGGTCTCGAACTTCGCGCGCACCACGGCGCCGCGCGTGGGCACCACCTCGGTCGCGGCGTTCTTCACCTCCACCGTGTCGCCGAGATCGGCCGTGCGGACGGCCAGGCGGTTCAGGCGGTACGGCGTCAGGTGGGGAACGACGGCATTGCCGGCCCAATCGGTCGCCACGCCGGGCTGCGACTCGAAACCCACGCCCTGCGCCCCTGGCGCCTGCACCAGCGCCACGGTTTCGCCGAGCGGCTGCGACAGCGTGACACCGCCGCCATGGATCAGCACCCCACCGGCCATGCCGAAGGTGCTTTGGCCATAGCCGCGGCCCATCGAGTGGCCGACGTCGAAACGCCCGACCGGCGACAGGTAACTCGCACCCGCGCTGCCGCTGTCGCTGCCGCCCCGGTTCGCATGGCCGGCCGTCACGTTGTAAGTCAGGCGGCTGTCGTCGAAGGCCGAGCCATAGACGCTGGCCTGCTGGTTGACGCGGCCGCCGCCGTCGCGGGTCACGGCGTACTGGGCGCTGGCGCGGGTGTCGCCGAGCGGAACGGTCAGCGTGAACATGATCTGGCGGCTTGCCGGCCGGTTCAGGCTGGTGGTGTAGTTGTAGAACACGCTGTAGCCGAACTGCTTGTAGTTGCCCGAGTAGCCCAGCTGCACCAGCCGGTCCTTGGCAGTGGTGCCCCAGTAGCTCTGCTGGCGTGCGGACGCGTACACCGTGCCCTGGTCGCCGAGTTGCTGCGACAGCTCGAAGCGCACCTCGTTGCGGCGGCTGTTGAACGACTCGAAGGGTTGCAGGTCCTGCATCTGCACCGCTTCCTGGAAGGTGCGGTAGCCGCTGGTCGAATAGCGGTAGCCGGCCACGCGGAAATTGGTGCCCGAATCGAGAAAGGCCTTCGAGTAGAGGAAGCGCAGCGATTGCCCGTCGTAGGTCCTCACGCCGTGGGCGGGGGTGCGGTCGGTGGTGCGCGCGCTCGACAGGTCGACCGACACGGCCCCGAAATCGCGCAGGTTCTTGCCGACGCCCACGAGCAGCGACTGGTACATGTTCGCCATCAGCGCGCCGCCGTAGAGCGAGAACTCGTTGCCCAGGCCGCGCGCCAGCGTCGCCTGCATGAAAGCCGGCTGCGAGAGGGAACGCCGCGTGCCCGGTGTGCCGCCGTGATAGCCGTTGCGGTATTTGCCCGCGGTGGCCGAATAGCGCCAGGTGCCTTCGCGCAGCAGCGTGGGCACGGCCGAGAAGGCCTGGGTGTACCGGGTCTGCCGGCCGTCGGCCTCGGCAATGGTCACCTCGAGGTCGCCGCTCGACGCGGTCGGATAGAGGTCGTCGATGACGAACGGGCCCGGCGCCACGAAGGTGCTGTAGACGACATAGCCGTTCTGGCGCACCGTGACGCGTGCGTTGGTCTGCGCCACGCCGCGGATGGTGGGCGCATAGCCTTGCTGGCTGTCGGGCAGCATTGCGTCGTCGGACGACAGCTGCACGCCGCGAAACGGCAGGCTGTCGAAGAAGTTGCCCGGCGTGTTGCCGTCGCCGATCAACAGCCGGCCGTTGATGGAGGCGAGGTCGCGCTGCGCGTAGGTGCTGATGCCCTGCCAGCGGCTGCGGCCATCGATGCCCCGGTTGTAGGTCGAGAAGTGGCGCAAGCGCCAGTCGCCGTGGTTGAAGCCGGCGCGCAGGCCCGCGAACAGGGTGTTGCGCTGGAGGGTGTTCCTGTTGCGATCGGCAAAGGGGTTGCCGTCGAACACGTTCTGCGGCACCGCAAAGGGGTTGGCATCGTTGCGGTAGCGGTTGCCGCTGTAGCGCGCGAAATTCAGCTGGTAGTCGAACATGCCGGCGGTGATGCCCCTGTCCCATTTCTCGGGACCGACCGCGCCGCGCGCCGAGCGCTTCAGCGCCGCCTGCGGAATGCTGACGAACAGGCGCTGCTTGCCGCCGTCATAGGTGAACGCCGCATCGGGAATGGTCGCAGCCAGATCGACGCAGGCATCGTCCGCGGCGCTCGCCAGCGCGGGGAACACCGCCACGTTGACACCCCAGTCGTCGAGCATGGGGCGCGTGAGGCAGGGCACGGCGTCGTTCTTGCCGTCCTTCTCGACGAAGCGGATTTCGGTTTGTCCGGCGCCGCGTTCGTTGAGCGACACGTCGACCATGTACTTGCCGGCCAGCACGCGGTTGCCGAAGGAGAAAAGCGACAGGTCCGCATGCGGCTGGTCGCCACCGATGCCGAGGAACTCTTCGTTGAAGCTGGAGCCAGCCACCTGCTGCTGCGCATGGCCGGGCAGGCCCATGGCGCCCAGCAAGGCGGCGCATATCGTCAGCCGGAACGGCGCGTGGAAAGCGAGTGAGCAACGCATGGCGGTTCGTCCCTCGCGTCTCAAGGCTTCGCACTGCGTGCGGGCAGCGGGACCGGCTCGGCCTGCACGGCCACCGGCTCGGCACCTGCGGGCACCTTGACGAATTCTTCGGGCGACTCGCCGCCGTAGTCGTTGAGCGTGGTGAAGTTGACCTGGACCGCCTGCGGCGTCTTCACCGCGCTCAGCGGGTACGCCATTTCGCCGAACGGCGGCACCATGTCGGCATTGATCAGCTGCTGGCCGTCGTTGACGTTCAGCGCGGTGAAGGTCACGTGATAGGCCGTGGGGTTGCCTACCTTGAGCACGGCGCCCTGCCCCTGCGCGCCGGCGCCGACCGCCCACTTGAGCTGGGCGCGCGATTCCTCGGGCTTGCCCGCGAGCTTCGAAGGCCGGTAGAACAGCTTGATGCGGCTGCGCACCGCAATCTGCAGCACGTTTTCTTCCTTCGGCTTCTCGGGAATCTCCTTCACGTTGAGCCAGAACACCGACTCGCGGTCGGCCGGCAGTTCGCCGCCCACTCGCATGATGCGCAGGATGTTTTCCATGCCGGGGTCGAGCCGCGACAGCGGCGGCGTGACGAGCAGCGGGGTCTTGTTCCTGCCTTCGCCGGCATCGATCCAGGTCTGGACCACGTAGGGCGTGGTGCCGGTGTTCTTCACCGGAATGGAAGCTTCGCGGTCCTTTTCACCGAGGATCACGCGGGTGCCGCCGAGCATCACGCCCGCGCCGGCCGGCCACTGGAGACCCAGCATCAGCAGGACGGCAAGAGCCCAGCGGAAGCGATTGTTGCTGCACATGAGAAAAAGTCCTTGGCGCGAGCGAGGTGCGCAACACGCGCACCCCGGCACGGCGGCGCATCGCGGCACCGCCGGAAAAAACTGGAAAGAGGGAAATGCCGGCGCCGGCCGGGGACGCGGGGTCCGGGCTCGGCGCCGGCGAAGGGCGCTACTTACTTGTAGGCAACCGTGAACTGCGCGACCGAGTTGGCCGGGCCGACCGTCACGGCCGTCCGGGTCGCGACGTACGCAGCCTGGAACTTCAGCGAGTTGTCACCGAGGCCCAGGACGTACTCGCCGGACGGCGAGCCCAGCGCGATCTTGGTGCCGGCGGAATCGCCAAGCTCGATCGCCACGCCCGAAGCCGCGCCCACGCCCACCTGGCCGGCATTGGCCACGCGCAGATAGCTGGCGTCGTCGAGGTCGGCGGTGCCCGAGAAGGTCACGGTCGCGCCCTTGGCGGTCGCGCCGCAACCCAGCAGGTCGATCGTGAAGTTGGCGGGCGTGGACTTCTTGCCGATCGTCGCGGTGCTCACGGGCGGCGTGCCGGTGACGGTGCCGAACACGGTGCGCGACACCTTGCCCAGCGGCACGGTCAGGTTCTGGCTGTTGGGCGAAATCGAGCAGGGCGCGTCGACGATTTCACCGGTGAAGTTGACGGTGCCGTCGGCGGCGAAAGCGCCTTGCGACAGCATGCCGGCCACGGCCAGCGTTGCGAGTTTGACGAAGATGGTCTTTTGCATTTTGCGTTCCCTGAGTGTTGATATGACTGATTGACTACCTGCTTTTCGGCAAGGCAGGCGCAGTCTATTGACTCAAGGACGCAAAATGAACGAAGTTAGTGGCGATTAACTATAGTTAATAGTCTTCTTCGAATACCCGTGAAATAAAGCACCACACCCGGCTTCGGGAAACTATTCGTCGGCCACCTGCAGCACCAGCTTGCCGAAGTTCTCTCCGGCAAACAGCTTGTTGAGCGATTCGGGGAAGGTGTCCAGGCCCTTCACCACGTCTTCCTTGCTCTTCATGCGTCCGTCCTTCAGGTACCCGGCCATTTCGGCGATGGCGATGTGATAGCGGTCGGCGTAGTCGAACACCACGATGCCTTCCATGCGCGCGCGGTTCACCAGCAGGCTCAGGTAATTCTTCGGGCCGGCCGCGGGCATGCTGTTGGCGTTGTTGTACTGGCTGATGGCGCCGCAGATGATGATGCGGGCCTTGCGCGCGAGCCGCGCCAGCACCATGTCGAGGATCTCGCCGCCGACGTTGTCGAAATAGATGTCCACGCCCTTCGGGCAGTGGGTCTTGAGGCCTTCGCGCACCGCACCGGCGCCGGCCTTGTAGTCGATGCAGGCGTCGAAGCCCAGCTCCTTGACCACCCAGTCGCACTTGGCGGCGCCGCCGGCAATGCCGACCACGCGGCAGCCCTTGATCTTGGCCAGCTGGCCCACGGTCTGGCCGACCGCGCCGGCCGCGCCGGAAACCACCACCGTCTCGCCCGGCTTGGGCATGCCCACGTCCATCAGGCCGAAGTAGCCGGTCATGCCGGGCATGCCCAGCACGTTGAGCCACTGGGTGATGGTGCCCACGCGCAGGTCGATCTTCACCAGGCCGTTGCGCTTGATCTGGTCTTCGGGGATGAGGATGTATTCCTGCACGCCCAGCGTGCCGTAGACGGTGTCGCCCACCGCGAACTGCGGGTTCTTCGAGGCGACGACGCGGCCGACACCGCCGGCGCGCATCACTTCGTCGATGCCCACGGGCGGGATATAGCTCTTGGCGTCGTTGAGCCAGCCGCGCATGGCAGGGTCGAGCGACAGCGACAGCGTCTTGACCAGCACGCCGCCCTCGGCCGGCTCGCCGACGGGTTCGGTGGTGAATTTCCAGTTCTCGCGCGTGGCCGCGCCCTCGGGGCGCTTGGCGAGGCGGACCTGGTGGTTGGTGATTGGGCTGCTCATGGTGGCTGTCTCCTTGACCTTGAATGAGGGGGGCTGGCGCGCAGGCGCATCGTAGCGGCGCCCTCCCGGCAGGCAGGTAGCGCAGGCGACAGCACCCGCCGGCCCTTTGGCCGCCCTTCTTTCTAAGCCAGCCTGACGACGATCTGCAGCCCCGGCCCCGCGTTGCGCACCGTCAGCTTGCCGCCGTGCGCCTCGGCGATCAGCCGGCACAGGTACATGCCCAGCCCCACGCCGCCGGTGGCGCGCGCCCGGGCGCCGTCGGTGCGGTAGAAGGGCTCGGTCAGGCGCTCGAGCTGCTCCTCGTCCACGCCGGGGCCGTGGTCGCGCACCTCGATCTCCACGCCCTGCCGGCTGCCCTCGCCCTCGATCACCGCGCGCAGCGACACGCACGGCGGCCGGGGCGCGTCGGCGCTGTAGCGCAGCGCGTTGTCCAGCAGGTTGCGCACCAGCAGCCGGATGCGCATGCGGTCCACGCCATGCGGCGGCAAGCCTTCGGCGAGGTCGAGGTGCACGTGATCCGCGCCGGGCATCTCGGTGGCGATCTCGCGGATCAGCGCCGCCAGGTCGACCGGCTCGCGCTGCAGCGCCACGTGCGGGCTCGCGAGGCGCTCGCTTTCGAGCAGGTCGCTGATGAGGTCGCGCATCTCGTTCAGATCGCGCAGCAGCGCGTCGCGCTCGGCCTGCCCCTCGGGCGTGCTCGGCAGCAGCTCGGCGTTGAGTCGGGCGCGCGTGAGCGGCGAGCGCAGTTCATGGCTCAGCGCCAGCAGCAGCCCGCGCTTGGCGTCGAGCATGGCCTGGATGTCCTCGGCCATGGTGTTGATGCGCTCGGCGAGGTCGCCGAGGTCGTCGTTGCGGCGCACCGGAATGGGCTGCGTGAATTCGCCGCGGCCGAAGCGCTGCGCGCCCTCGCGGATGTCGATCAACGGACGCAGCAGCCGGCTCACGTAGGCGTAGCCCAGCAGCACGCACGACAGCAGCAGGCCCAGCGTGGCCCAGCCGATGACGCGCGGCGCGAGCTGCCAGAGCTTGGGCGCCCAGCCGAAGATCACGCGGTGCCCGTCGGCCGTGGGGCGGATGAACCACTTGTCGCCGCCGAACACGTCTTCCCGGTCGTGCATCCAGCCGCCGGGGCTGTTCGCGCCGCCGGGGTTGGAATCCCAGTTGACCTTGGGGCCGACGATGCGGATGGTGATCGGCAGCCGCGCCACCAGCGCCTGCGCGCGCGCCACGTCGGGCGGCGTGCCGATCTCGGCCACGAGGCGGTCGGCGTAGTCGGTCAGCATCGGCTTGGCGGCCTCGGCCCAGCCGGTGGAAAACGACTTCTTCATGCCGCCCATGAACACCGCCGCCATCACCAGCGCGAGCAGCACGAACATCAGCACCAGCCGCACGCGCAGCGAACGGCGCCAGCGACGCTTGCCCTGCACCTTCTCGTTCCAGCGCGCGTGCCACTTCGCGTGCCAGTCGCTGCGTGCGATTTCGTCGCGACACTCCTCGCCGCGCCACCGCATCCTGCGAGGCTCCCTTCGACCGAGGTTCATGCCAAAGGCTCCGCGATTCGCACTGCGCTCATGCAGGCTCGCTGCGCGCAACCGCCAGCGCATAGCCGGCGTTGCGCAGCGTCTTGATGCAGTCCAGCGGCTCCAGCTTCTTGCGCAGGCGGCTCACCACGATGTCGACCGCGCGCGTGTAGAGCTCGGCCTCGTGGCCGCGCAGGCGGTTGAGGATGTCGTCGCGGCTGAACACCTTGCCGGGCTCGGCCGCCAGCAGCGCGAGCAGCTCGAACTCGGTGCCGGTGAGCTCCACGCGCTCGCCGTGGCGCAGCACCTGGCGCCGGTCGAGGTCGATCGTCAGGCCGTCGAACACGCGGTGCTGCGTGCCGCTGGCCACTGCCTGCGGCGCGGCGCTGCGCTGGCGGCGCAGGATGGTCTGCACGCGCGCCACCAGCTCGCGCGGCTCGAAGGGCTTGGGCACGTAGTCGTCTGCGCCGAGTTCGAGGCCGACCACGCGGTCCATGACCTCGCCGCGCGCCGTGAGCATCACGATGGGAATGTCGCTTTCCTTGCGGATCTCGCGGCACAGCGCGAAGCCGTCCATCTCGGGCAGCATCACGTCGAGGATGGCCGCGTCGTAGGTGCCTGCACGCAACTTTGCGAGGCCTTCGCTCGGGCGCACGGCGCTTTCGAGCGTGCAGCCGAAGCGTGCGAAGTAGGTGGTCAGCGGCGCGGCGAGATGTTCGTCGTCGTCGATCAGCAGGATGCGCGGCATGGCGGGATTGTGCCTCCTGACAAGAAAGTGGCGGATGACCTCGCTGACCATCAGACCCGCCGGCATCGCACCGCCCAGGTCAGGCCCGTCACAAGGATGGAAAGCAGCAGCGCGTGATAGACCACGTCGAGCACCGTGCGCGGGCCGATGCCCGCGATGATGGTGCCGAGCCCGACCAGCGTGCCCAGCAGCGCGAAGCCCTGGCCGAAGATGGCCGCGCGGCGCGCATGGTGCGGGCGCAGCCAGGTTTCGACCGAGGCCAGCACCAGCACGGTGGCGATCACCGCCTCGGCGGTGCGGGCCGCCGGGTGCGCGTAGCCGGGCACGAGGAACCCGGCATGCACCATCGACGCGATGCCCAGCGCGAGCGCCTCTGTCAGCATCCATGCGCGCGCGGCAGGCGCGTGCACGGCATGGGAAGCGCTGTCGTCGCGGCTCACCATGGATCAGCCTTGCCGATGCGGCCCAGGTGCGTGGCGGCGAAGCCGGTCGCGTACTTGAGCCCGTAGCCGAGCGCGTGGTCCATGCCGATGTGGGCCAGCCAGATCAGGCTGCCGGCCACCGCCCATGGCATCGCCGCGAGCACGCCGAGCGCCAGCAGCAGCACCGGGCCGACGTACGAGTGCGCCGCGTTGTAGAGGGCCGCCCCCGTGCGCGGTCCCGCGAGGTAGCCCAGCAGCGAGAGATCGGGCGCGAGCAGCCACAGCGCGAACACGCCCCAGCCCGCACCGAACTGGGCGTAGGCGGCGAGCGCCACGCCCAGCACCACTGCGCCCTCGAGGCGCAGCAGGGTGCGCACGCCGCCCGCGGCTACCGCTGCGGCCTCTTCGGGAGACGCCGTGGAACCGGCTTCGTCGGGCCACTGGTGTCGCCCCCGGAGAGGGGGGTGGCGCAGCGACACGAAGTGCGCAAAGCCTGGGGGTGAGCCGGGTTCAGCCACGGTGACTCCAGCGCCGACCGCCGCGCTCCATGAAGTCGCGCACCTTCTGCTGTTGCGCCGCGTTCAGGTTGTCATAGAAGTCGGCGGCGGCGGCAATGATCTCGGGGCTGCCGTTGCGCACGGCGGTGGTCTTTTCGTCGACCAGGCGTGCGGCGCCGGCCTGGTCGAGCTTGTTGCCCGCGAACAGCGCCTTGAACTGCGAGCGCGGGTCGCCCGAGCCGCCGGCACCGCGCATGGCTTCGCGCTGCGCCTGCAGCTTCTCGGCGAGCACGGTGAGCTTCTGCTTCTGGTTGGCGTCGAGTTCGAGCTTGCTGCCCACGCGCTCGACCATCTTCGCGCGGAAGTCGGCGCTGTCGCCACCCCAGCCATGTCGCTGGCCGGCGCAGCCGGCAATGCTGCCGGCGACCATCGCGGCGCCCGCGAATCCGAAAAGAGTGCGTTTGATCCAGTGCTTCATGATGATTCCTTGCTCGCCCTCGAGTCGCCCGAGGGCATCGTTGGGGGGAGGTCTTACAGCCGGCTGCTCTTGGCGTTGGCGGCTGCGGCGCGCGCGTCGACAGGGTTCTGCATCGTCGAGACGACCTGGCTGTTCACGCGCGAGCTGGACGTCACGTTCTGGTCGGGTGCGGCGGCGGCGCGCACTGCTTCGGCGACGATGCGTGCGCGCTCGGTCGACACGGCCATGCCCTCTGCGCCGCGCGAGCCGCGCACCACGTTCTGGTCGGGTGCCGATGCGGTGCGCACGGCTTCGGCGTTGACGTCGGCGCGGCTCTTGGCCGACACGGCGGGCTGCACGCCCTCGTAGCTTTCAGCCTTGGCGCCCGCGGCGGCGAGCATGGCGAAGGAGCCGACGGCAACGAGCTGAGTCAGGGAGAGAGATTTCATGATGCAGGTCTTTCTTTCGGGGTTGAAGAGAAGACCTGATCGTGCTTGCGGCGCTGCCGCAAGTCCTTTCGCCGCGGTTTCGGCGTGTTTCGTTAAGTTTCAGCTCGCCCCCAGGCTGCGCGCACTTCGTGTCGCTTCTCCAACCCCCTACCGGGGGCAACACCAGCGGCCCGGCAAAGCCGGTTCCGCGGTGTTTCCCGAATGAGCAGCCGAATCAGCCCGCCATTGCGGCGGCGGGGTCGTCGGAGTCGAGAACGCTCTGGGCCCAGGCTTCAAGCTTGCCGGTGTCGGCGCGCAGCACCTCCTGCTTGACCGCGAGGATGCGCGAGGGATGCATCGAGAAGCTGCGCAGGCCCAGCCCCAACAGCAGCCGCGTGAAGGCCACGTCGCCCGCCATCTCGCCGCACACGGCCACGCCCTTGCCCTGCCGCCGGCACTCGGCGATGGTGTCGGCCACGAGGCGCAGCACCGCCGGGTGCGCGGGGTCGTAGAGGTGCGCCACCGACTCGTCGGCGCGGTCGATGGCCAGCGTGTACTGGATCAGGTCGTTGGTGCCGATCGACAGGAAGTCGAAGTGCTTCAGGAAGATGCGCAGCGTGAGCGCCGCCGCGGGAATCTCGATCATGGCGCCGAGCTTCACCGGCCCGTGCACGGCGCCGCGGCTGTCGAGTTCGGTACGCGCGAAGTCGATCAGCGACAGCGTCTGGCGGATCTCGCTCGCGTGCGCGAGCATGGGAATCAGCAGGTGGATTTCGCCGTGCGCCGCGGCGCGCAGGATGGCTCGCAGCTGGGTGAGGAACATCGCCGGGTCGGCCAGGCTCCAGCGGATGGCGCGCAGGCCGAGCGCCGGATTCAGGTGCTCCTGCTTGTTGGCCGATTTGCCGTCCAGCGGCTTGTCGGCGCCCACGTCGATGGTGCGGATGGTGACGGGCATGCCCTGCATGCCCTCGACCGCGCGCTTGTAGGCTTGGTACTGCTCCTCTTCGTCGGGCAGGCGGGTCTGGCGCGTGGTCGACTCGCGGCCCATGAACAGGAATTCGCTGCGGAACAGGCCCACGCCCACCGCGCCGGCCTTGACGGCGCCCAAGGTGTCCTCGGGCATCTCGATGTTGGCGAGCAGTTCCACGCGCTGGCCGTCGAGCGTGACGGCGGGCTTGTGGCGCAGCCGCGCGAGCCGGCCGCGTTCGAGGTCGCCCTGGCGCTGCTTGAAGCCGTATTCGGCCAGGATGATCGGAGAAGGGTCGACGATCACCACGCCGGCGTCGCCGTCGATGATGACCCAGTCGTCCTGGCGCACCAGCTGGCTCGCGGTGCGCGCGCCGACCACGGCCGGGATGTCCATGCTGCGCGCCACGATGGCGGTGTGCGAGGTGCGCCCGCCCACGTCGGTGACGAAGCCGGCGAACACGCTCTTCTTGAACTGCAGCATGTCGGCCGGCGAGAGATCGTGCGCGATGAGCACCAGCGGCACGTCGATGCCGTCGCCCGCGGTGGGATCGTCGTTATCGTTGTCGTCGTCCTGGGAGGTGGCGCGCTTGCGCCGCGGCGGGCTCGGCGCGAGCACGGCGGCCGTGCCCTTCATGCGGTGCAGCAGGCGTTCGACCACCTGCTCGAGGTCGGCCTTGCGCTCGCGCAGGTACTCGTCCTCCATCTCGTCGAACTGGCGCGCGATGATCTCGAGCTGCGTGGTCAGCGCCCATTCGGCGTTGTAGAGCCGCTCGGTGATCCAGTGCTTCACACCGCCGGTGAGGACCTCGTCCTGCAGCAGCATCTGGTGCACCTCGAGCAGCGCCGAGAGTTCGTGCGGCGTGTCGTTCGGGCCCATCTGCGCAACGTTGGCCTGCAGCTTGGTGAGCTCGTCGGCCACCGCGTTGCGCGCGGTGCGCACGCGGTCGATCTCGGTCTCGATTTCTTCAGGCTTGATGAAGTAGTGGGCCACGTCGATGCGGCTCGACACCACCAGCACCGCGCGCCCGATGGCAATGCCACGGGCGACGGGAAGGCCGTGGACTGCAAAAGTCATGGGGCGGTCCTTATTCGCCTTCGCCGAACTTGTCGTCCATCAGGAGCACGATGGCGTTCATTGCTTCATCTTCCTGCTCGCCGTTGGTTTCGAGCTCGACGGTGCTGCCCAGTCCGGCGGCCAGCATCATGACGCCCATGATGCTCTTGGCGTTGATGCGGCGGTCGCCGCGGGAGAGCCACACCTCGCAGGGAAAGCTGCCTGCGAGCTTGGTCAGCTTGGCCGATGCGCGTGCATGCAAGCCCAGCTTATTGCTGATGGTCACGGATTTCTTGATCACTGTGCTTTCTTTTTGCCTGGTTCTGGGGAGCCGCCACCGCCACCTGCATGACGCCCGCGGTGCCGCCCGCAAGGGCGCGCTGCACCAGCGTATCCAGGGGCTCGTGCCGATAGGTGACGGCGCGCAGCAGCATCGGAAGATTGACCCCCGCCACCAGCCGCGACCGGGCACCGTCCACCAGCTTCTGCGCCACGTTGCAGGGCGTGGCGCCGAACACGTCGGCCAGCACCAGCACCTGCGAGCGCGGCGTGTGCAGCTGCTGCGCGAGCGTGATGCGCGCGGCGGCCAGCGTTTCTTCGGGCGACACGTTGGGCAGGACGTCGAGCGCGACGATGGCCTGCTCGCAATCGGGAAACACATGCAGCGCGCACTGCCGCAGCGCGTGCGCGAACGGTGAGTGGGCGATGATGAGGATGCTGTTCATGCGGGGCGGAGGGCGACGCATCGATTATGCGGGGGCGCCCAGGGGAAGTAGATATACGACACAACGCAGCAGCCCCGAAAGACGGACAGTGCCGTCAGCCCGGTAGCTATCAAAACCATAGCAGATCGGCCTTCATGGAAGCCGCAAGCTCTCGAAGAAGGTCTTCGATGCTTCGGGCGAAGAAGGCTTGCCCAGCACGGTGGCCTGATAGAGCGCCACGGTGCCGTCCTTCTGCGACTGGGCAAACCAGAGCACCTGTACCGGCGCCGACGCCGATGCGCCCTGCTGCTGCCGCGGCTGGGCATCGAGCCGCAGCGGCGCCGGCGCGGCGGTCGCGCGCTGGACGCTGGCGGGCGCTTCCGCCACCTGCGCCTCGCCCAGCTGGCCACGGGTGGCGGCGTGCCATGCGCGGAGCCAGGCCTCGGCCTGCTCGGGGCCGCTGGCGGAGGCATGCGCGATGGCAAAGGTCGCACCGCCGGCGTTGCAGCCCGTCATATCGACCTGCACCGATTCGGCACCCAGCGGCAGCGCGCGGTTCGCGCGGTCGGCCTTGCAGGGCAGCAGCACGATCAGGCCGGATTCGGCGACCGGCACTTCGCGCCAGTTGAAGGTCGGGCTGCAGGCGGCGACCAAGGCTGCCGCTGCCAGTACGAACCGGAAATGGAGGACGGGAAACGGCATCGGGTAACGATTATCGAGCCGCGGCCGGGCCGCGAGCACGATCCGGCGGGCGGAACTAAAATCGCGCCGCCCTTGTCTTCCGTGTTGCCATGAAGAAATACATCGCCGCTGCCGCCGTCGTCCTCGCATTGACCGCCGGCGTGGGCGTGTACCTCGGCTCCGGTGCCACGGCCGCACCGGCCTCGACCTTCGTGCTGCTCGACGGCACGCAAAAGAGCACGGCAGACCTGAAGGGCAAGGTCACCCTGGTCAATTTCTGGGCCACGAGCTGCGTGACCTGCGTCGGCGAAATGCCCAAGGTCATCGCGACCTACGACAAGTACAAGGCGCAGGGCTACGACACCCTGGCAGTGGCCATGAGCTACGACCCGCCGAGCTATGTCGTCAACTTCGCGCAAACGCGCAAGCTGCCGTTCAAGGTGGCGATCGACAACACCGGCAGCGTGGCACAGGCCTGGGGCGATGTGAAGCTCACGCCGACCACCTACCTGGTCAACAAGCGCGGCGAAATCGTGAAGCGCTATGTGGGCGAGCCGGACTTTGCCGAACTCCACAAGCTGATCGAGAAGCTGCTGGCCGAGGCCTGATCTTCCGCTCCTCCCGCAAAAAGGCGCTCCCGAAGAGCGCCTTTGTTTTTTCGCGAAGCGACGGCTTACTGGTTGCGGAAGCTGTCGTGGCAGGCCTTGCAGCTCGCTGCGGTCGGGCCGAACTGGGCCTTGAGGGCGTCGAGATTGCCGGCCTTGGCGGCCGTCACCAGCTTGGCGGCTTCGGCGATTAGCTTCTCCTGGCGCTCCTTGAACTTGGCGTCTTCCTTCCAGATTTCGGGCTTGGCCTTGCCGCCCTCGGTGCTGGCGCCGAAGGCCGTCCACGGCAGCTTTGCCATGTCGGCGACCATTTCGGCGTTGGCCGCAGCAGCCGAGGCGTCGTAGGGCGCGCGTCCGTTGGCCATGGCGCCGAGGCGGCCGAAATGCTGGCTCATCACGAACAGCGCGCTCTGGCGGTACTTGATGGCGTCCTCGGGCTTGGCGAACTGCGCTGCGGCGGGCAGGGACAGGGCAGCGCAGGCGGCTGCAAGGGCGAACGGAGCAAGTCGGGTCATCGGGGTCCTCGTTGTGGGGAAAACGCCGTCGAGCGCGGCGCTGCGGCCGAGTGTAGGGGCTGCCTGCGACAGCCGCATAGCAACAACCCGAAGCAGGCCGGGGCCTGGACTTTGCTAATCTGCGCCTTCCGCAGCATTGCGCTCCGCGCCTTCCTCGATGACCGATTCTTCCGTGGCTGCCTTCCCGGCCGCCTCAGGCTCCAGCGCCCGCACGCGGGTCTGGGACCTGCCGACACGCCTTTTCCACTGGGCGCTGGCCGCAGCCGTCATCGGCATGATCGGCACCGGGTTGAACGATGCCATGGAATGGCACTTCCGCCTGGGGTACGCGGTGCTCGCACTGCTGTTGTTCCGGCTGCTCTGGGGCTTCGTGGGCGGACGCTGGTCGCGCTTTGCGGCCTTCGTCTACGGCCCGGGGTCGATGGCGGCCTATCTGCGCGGACGAGCGCACCCGGACCATCTGGTCGGGCACACGCCTCTGGGCGCACTGTCGGTGTTCGCGGTGCTGGCGATCCTGGCGTTGCAGGTGACAACCGGGCTGATGGCGGACGACGAAATCTCGGCATCGGGGCCGCTCACGCGTTTCGTCTCGGGTGAGCTCGTGAGCCTGGCCACCGCTTGGCACAAGGCGCAGGGCAAGTGGATCGTGATCGCCCTCGTGAGCCTGCACCTGCTGGCGGTGCTGTTCTACGTGCTGATCAAGCGGCACCGACTGGTGCGGCCGATGGTGACGGGCGACAAGCTGGTTTCCGCCGAGAACGGCCAGGTGGCGCCGAGCCGCGACGACGCGGCGTCGCGCTGGCTGGCGCTGGTGCTGTTCGCACTGTGCGCGGGCGTGGCGTACTGGGTTTCCTCGCTACGCGTATGAGCTTTTCTGTTTCACGCCCCCTGCCGCTGTCGGACATGCCGGCGGTCGTGCTGCTCACGCCCGAAGAAGCTCACGAGATCGAGGCCGCACGCGCGATCTTCCGCGACTACGCGGCCTCGCTGGACATCGACCTGGACTTTCAGGATTTCGACGGCGAACTGGCGCAACTGCCGGGCGAATACGCCGAACCGCGCGGCCTGCTGCTGCTGGCGCTGGTCGATCCGGCCAACGTGAAGGAAGACGCCGGGCGCGAGGCGCCGACCCTGCGGCGCGCCGACGGCACTCTGGCGCATGTGGCGGGGTGCTGCGCGCTGCGCCCGCTCGACAGCGCGGACTACGCGAACGCCGCCGAGATGAAGCGCCTGTACGTGCGCCCCGGCTTTCGCGGCCTGGGCCTGGGCCGGCAACTGGCCGAGGCGATCCTCGATGCCGCACGCAGCGCGGGGTATGGCTGCGTGCTGCTCGACACCCTCGACGACATGGAATCGGCGCGCGCCCTCTACGAAGACTTGGGCTTCGCAGAGGTACCGCCCTACTATCACAACCCCGTTGCCGGGGCCCACTACCTGAAGGTGGAGCTTTAGCTCGCCCCCGGCTGCGGCTCCGAGCGGCCGTGCGCGGCGGCCCCCTCGAAGGATCCGGGTTTATTAACCGCGTGCTTGGGCCAACAGCGTGTCGGCGTCGCTGACTTCGAACTTGCCCGGTCCTTCGACGTTGAGCGTCGCGACCTTGCCGTCCTTCACGAGCATCGAGTAGCGGTTGCTGCGCAGGCCCATGCCGCGACCGGTCAGGTCGAGCGTGAGGCCGGTGGCCTTGGCGAAGTCGGCGCTGCCGTCGGCCAGCATGCGCACCTTGGTGCCAGTCTTCTGGTCACGCGCCCAGGCACCCATCACGAAGGCATCGTTCACGCTCACGCACCAGATCTCGTCCACGCCAGCGGCCTTGAAGTCGTCGAAGTGCTGCACGTAGCCCGGCACGTGCTTGGCCGAGCAGGTGGGCGTGAAGGCGCCGGGCAGCGCGAACAGCGCGATGGTCTTGCCCGCCGAAGCCTTGGCCACGTCCACGGCGTTCGGGCCGATGCTGCAGCCTTCGCCCTCGACTTCGGAATATTCCTGCAGGGTGGCCGAGGGAAGGGTGTCGCCGACTTTGATCATTGAAAGTGCTCCTGAAAAAGAAAAACGGCCCACATTGTGGGCCGTTTCCGGATGGGCTGTAGCGAGCCGGGGAGATCAGACCAGAACGGCCTTCTCGACCAGACGGGTCACGACCCAGTTCTTGGTCTTCGAGATCGGACGGCTTTCCGTGATCTCGATGGTGTCGCCCAGCTTGTACTCGCCCTTTTCGTCATGGGCGTGGTACTTGCTCGTCTTGGCCACGATCTTGCCGTAGAGCTCATGCTTCACACGGCGCTCGACCAGCACGGTCACGGTCTTGGCACGCTTGTCGCTGACCACCTTGCCGATCAAGGTGCGCTTGAGGGATTTTTTAGGTTCCGTCATGTTCACTCCTTACTTGGCGGCGGGGGTTTCTTGCTGCTTCTGAGCAAGAATGGTCTTTGCGCGAGCGATGTCGCGACGCGTCACGCGCAGCGTCGAGGTGTTCGACAGCTGTTGCGTGGCCTTCTGCATGCGCAGACCGAAATGGGCCTTCTGCAGATCCTTGATTTCGGCTTGCAGGCCTGCGACGTCCTTCGTGCGCAGGGTTGCAGCCTTCGTCACCTTGGCCGAAGCCGCGGTTTCTTTTTTCTTACGGGTTGCCATCAGTGTTCTCCTCTCAGGCGCCGAGCTGGCGAGCGACGAAGGTCGTACGCAGCGGAAGCTTGGCGGCGGCCAGGCGGAACGCTTCGCGGGCGAGTTCTTCGGGCACGCCGACGATCTCGAACACGATCTTGCCGGGCTGGATTTCGGCGACGTAGTACTCGGGGTTGCCCTTACCGTTACCCATCCGCACTTCAGCGGGCTTGGTAGAGATCGGCTTGTCCGGGAACACGCGGATCCAGATACGGCCACCGCGCTTCACGTGACGCGAAATCGCGCGACGAGCGGCTTCGATCTGGCGCGCCGTGAGGCGACCGCGGTCGGTGCATTTGAGACCGAAGTCACCGAACGCAACCGAGTTACCCGTGGTTGCGATGCCGGTGTTGCGGCCCTTTTGTTCCTTGCGGAACTTTCTGCGTGCAGGTTGCAGCATGTTTTGTT